>Ga0163109_10000942_pt1 | contig 22897 bp, 6 predicted proteins | sample CRUFie1St13metaG_FD_108704 | JGI IMG/M metagenome (GOLD analysis project Ga0163109, IMG submission 108704) | Marine microbial communities from the Costa Rica Dome - CRUD Field 142mm St13 metaG | ecosystem: Environmental > Aquatic > Marine > Oceanic > Photic zone | place: Costa Rica: the Eastern... | reverse complement strand
CTACCACCTGATCCACTACTGCCACTTGATCCGCTGCTACCACCTGATCCACTACTGCCGCCTGATCCGCTGCTACCACCTGATCCACTGCTGCCAGAACTACTAGAACTACTAGAACTACTAGAACCACCGCCATTATTGTTGCTAGCACTAGAAGACTGAGAAATATCAGAGGTTGCTAAAAACGTTGTGCTTACTTCTACAGTTTCATTTGCAGAAGCAGTTAAGTTTGTCGATGTTGCTGATGGACCTATAGAAACAGAGAAAAACTCACTTGCAATATTAACAGGACCAGGAGCAACCGTATCTGGAGATGCTGGTGAAGCAGTTGGTTCTATTGTTCCGATAGAAGTTACCGTTCCTTGAATACCAGAGACAAACTGAGATGTTTGAGCACCTTGAGTTCCCTGAACACCTTGAAGTCCTGCAGTAGGAGATGCTATATCACCACTAGGTGTTTGTGATGGAGAATCGTTACCTAAAGTAGTTGTAGAAACAACAGACGACTTACCACTCCTATTAATAGTGAAATCTACAAGGTTCTGAGTTTCAGATCTAACTGGACGTGTAGCAGTTAGATTCTCTTGAGTATTATTTAAGATGCCAACAGAATAGAACTTTTCTTCTGCGCTTGTAAGAGGAACGCCACTAGTTTGAGACAGAACCTTGTTACTTGAAAGTTTAAATGTTTTTACGCCACTTTCAAATGCTGGGTTTGATGTAATACTTGGATCTGGAATAAAGAGAGAACCAACAACCACACCTTTTTGATCTGTAATAAACTTAACGTCTCTGATGGTTGCTTCAGCTCCACTGGTTTGACCTCTTAAAGTCATGTTAGTCGTTACCCAACCGTAGAAGTCTCCAAGAGATTGTGCAGACAAACTGTAAGTATCAACGTTTAATATTGTAGAGGTTGCTGAATATGCTGAAGGAATAACTGCTTCTCTAGAATATGGATTTGCACCAAAGACTTGAGTTGGCAGGTTATATGGACCAAACTTATGATTTTGTTGAGCAACTCTAAACTTGATTGATGGAATGTTAGTATCAAACTTACTTCCAAATAATCCAACAACTGTCTCTCCAACCTGGAAAGAACCAGAAATCATTTCAATTTCTATCAGTTTAGGAATCATATATTTTTGAATATCTTGTCCTTCAAAGACGCCATAAACTCTTGTAAATGGTTTCATTCTTCTGGCAACAAATTCAATATTTCTAGTTCTGAGATATGGAACAATCTGAGAACTAGCATTATCACCGAAAAGATTCTTCAGAACCTTTCTTGCATTTTGAACTGAAGTCGTTCCTGTCTTGTTATATGTCTGAATGTAATCATTTACTACATCATAGTTTTCAAGGATATTAGATGAATATCCATCATCTAAACCTGACCAGAATGTGTCCCAAGAACCCCAAACAACTGGGTTAAATCCTGTCTGCTTATCATTATCAGTTACACCCAACTGTTCTGGAGATTCGGTGTAGTTACTCAGATATTCATTGTTTCTAGCATTTACTGTTGTTTGATCAACCCAAACATCTGATGATGGAGTCAACTCAATGCTTCCTCCATAGTAAGAAGAACGAATAGGAGAAACTCTCTCTTGTCTAGTTGCATATGGTTGCTCAACTTCAGAAACTTCTGTGTAATCAAGAGTTACAAGTTGTCCTGTTTTCTTAACATTTGAACCAAGTAAATCAGAAACAAACTCAGTATCAACAAAAGGATCTGCAGCGCCATTAATACCTATTGTAGAAGTGCTTCCGAGAAGGAGATCAACTTCAGTAGTATAAGGAGCAGGTCTTAACTCACTATTGACAATATCAATACTATTTTTTACGATAGTCTCCTTTCTTTGCGCCTTTGTTGAAGAGAAGTCATCAACAAAGAAACCAGACTTAAATCTTATCAGTCCATTGTTATCTTTGATTGGAAGATTAGCAGTATCAACCTCAAGAAGAGATAATGCAGTAAAGAGTTCAAGATTACTTAATCTCTTCTCAAGTTTATTGATGTCGGACATCTTATATCTCTTATACTCAAAGACATCGATGTCTGCATTATCAACATTATAGAGATATGCTGGGAGGGATACTCTTGCAACTTCTATTGCATCATCGACAGCACTTGGTAGTTGAGGACTTTCTGCAGGGGTGCCACGATTTAACTGGAATACACCATCTTTGGTCAAGAACAGTCTGTCTATTCTAGGAAGATAATATGAATATCCAATATTAATCTGTTCGTCACCTGCCAAAATATTAGGAACAGAGTTTCCAGTAGCATTGACAGATCTACCTCTAAACTCAAAGGGAGATAAATCTCCAGTTGTAACAACACCTACTGTAGACGTTCTTGGTCTAATATCAAGAATATCTGAGTTTGGAATGCCATTTACTCTAGTGATATCACCATAATCAAACTCATTATAACTGTTAACTGTTATAATATCACCAGCATCTGAAGAACTAAACTCAGCGGTTTCAAATACAACTTTCAACTTTCTTGTTGGTGCTGATTTGAGATCCTTTCTTACAATTCTTCCATAATCATAAATCGTAGATCTTTGACCATTATCAAGAGTATAGTTTCTGGTGATATTGTTATCACCTCTATTAGTAATCTCTGCAGTTGCTAGGACACCAGTTTCTTTGAACTTTAAGGTTTCTCCTTCTTGGAAAAGTTCTTGATTAAGTAAAATATATCCAATTTTACTATCAGATAACTTTTCACAATAAATGCCTATAGCACCACTACTCTGCCCTTCAAACTCCTCACCAATGTGAAGATCAGTAGTTTTTGCATTAACGCCACTGATTCCAGTTAGATTGATAGAGGGCAGATCTGCAAATGCATTATCATCGGATTCAAAGACACCCCAGAGGTTAGTAACATCTGGTTTTAGTAAACAGATATCCTTATCTTGTACTCTGGTTCCATATGGATATGTTCCATAGGTAAGAGCGTCATTGAGAGTAGTTGTGCCAACTCCAGATGCTGCATTTGATGAGAAAGTAAGATTTAAAACATTAATCTTCTTTCTATTTTTTTGTTTCGCTGTGACTGATGATTTTGTGAGTGTTGCAATCAGAGTTGCGCCCCCATCAGTATTTGCTAAACCTTCAATCTTTAAAGTTGTATTCGCAGAGTTAAAAATAAACTTATCAGCAGTTAACTCCTCTACAGTTCCATCATTACGCATGAGAAGATATCTCTCTTCATCAAATGGTAAGAAGGTTTCGCCTGCATTAGTTTGAATCGTGCTAGTCTCATTACTAGCAACAGTAACTGAATATTTTTTTCTAATAATAAGAGAAGAGTTTGCAGTGTCTACATTAGAAATATTCTTCTTAGGTAATACTGTATAAAGAGTATTATCAGTTGAAGACTGGAACGATGAAGATAATATTCTAAAATCGCTTGGAGAAATAGTATTTGTGGGAAGAGCACCATCACAAATACCAGCAACTGTTGTTACACCAGCAATAGTCAAAGAAGATCTAGAAACACTGTTGACTCTAGCAAGACTTACCGTAGAGTAACCAGCATTAGTAAATGCTACCGTGCTTCCAAGAGTTGCAATACCCACGAAGTTAACATCAGCAGAAGTTACAGTACTAACTCCACCAGATGAAGCTGTGATGCTTACAAAACCTACAGTGGTTGCAGTGCGCTGTTTGATATCAGCGTTAAATGTTCCCCCTATTGCAACAGTGGCAAATATTGATTTTACTTGCTCCGTTCCATACGCAGTAGTTGCGACAGAAACTCTAGAGTTATCTACACCGTCAAAGATAAACTCTTCACCATCTCTAAACTTTCCTTTGGTATTATATACTGTGAGGAGTCTTCCCCCAGATGTATTATATCTTAAAAATCCAGTTGCACCACTAGATTTTCCTCTTACATGAGTAGGAACAGTAAGTTCAACTCCTTGATTCAGGGTTATTTCTGTGTATGTTTGAATATCATACAATGAAATATCATATTCATTAGTATCTGGATTAGTGGTATCATAAGATCCACTTTCTAATGCAAAGTCATAAACTCTAGCAAGTCCAATTTCCCTTCCAGCAGAGGCGATTCCAGATGCTCCCTTACGGGAATCCATCAAATGAACAACAAAATTAGTTCCAATGCCAATTTCTGGAGAACCATGAACTCTATTAAGAGTATATGTTGGACCAGTTACATAGTTTGTTCTTTGGTTAGTAACTGATTTTGTAGTTCTTGGTTTGGGGAAATCTACAAAAGCAGAGCTGATAGTTTCTACAGAATATCCTTTTACAACTGCTTTAGTTGGAGAAATCTGATATGTTGCCAGATCATCACTTGGATTATTGTTATTATAAGTTACCTCTCCTGCATTAAAAATACCACCATTTCCCTTAAGGTCATTGAGAGTTTCTTTTGAAATGACAGTTGGTTGATTAATGTAGTAATCACCAGATTCATTAAAAGTTCTCTTTGCCAGTTCATCACCAAGGATATTATATTGAGAATCTTGGATTAAAGATCTTAAAACTCCATTTCTTACTTCTAATAACTCTACGAAGTTTTCTACGTCATTTTGACCGAGGTCTATTTTAACAAGATCTGCAGTGATTTTTAATCTATCTGCTCCAGGAGCAGCATAGTTATTGAATCCCTTTGCATTATCTACAAGAGATTCGTCTTCATTAGAGTCTACAACCTCTTCTGTTATTTGAAAACCAACTCTATAACTAGATGTATTGCTATATTGATCAAGGATTAAAGTTTGCTCAGGAACAGTTACAAAATAACCTCTTAAAAAATATACTCCTTCATTCAAATATATTGCTGAACCAACCGAGTTCGTATTAACAGGAATAGTTACTGCAAAACCAGATCCAGGTTGAACAATAATACTTTTACCCGCTTCAATTTCATTAGATCCAAATAAACCTTCCTCTAAAAGGAGAACTTCATCATTTGCAAAAGATTGATATGAAGAAGTAAGATAATCAGAATCTAAAAAGTTTACGTATAAAGTGTTGTTACCTCTTTCAGACTCTGTAGATGGCAATACCGAAATGATTGTTGCTCTAACACCAGTATTTTCTCCTCTTATCGTTTTACCAACAAGAGATTTGAGATATGCTAAAATGTTAATGCCAAGATACTCAGATTGAACTTCTACTGCATAGTAGTTGTCAATATAACTGATCTGGCCAGGGATTACAACAGATCCCTCCTTAAAAACGTGGTTACCAAACTGCTCTATCTGGTTCTGTAGAATTGACTGGAGACCAGTTAGCTCTCTCGCCTGTACAGGATACCCAGGTTTGAATAGAACCTTGTAGTATTCTTTATCTTTATTGAAATCGTCAAAATATGGCGATACGTTGAGGTTGAGTTCCTGTGGCATAATTCGTTAGAATTGCAATACTATTTTTATGTCTTCTCTTTGATTTTGAGATCTTGTAATCGCAGGTCTATGATCTACATAAAGAATATTTCCAGTGTGCTTTTGAACCTCTGGATTCGCCAGACCACTTGTAAACTCTTGACCCAAGTTGTATGTTTTATTATTTAGTGACAGTGTAGAACCAGTAAGTGCAGTATCAATACCAACACCTGCAGTGTCACCTGCTTTGATGATTTGAATAGATCCGCCACTAGATGGAGTTGCTGTAAAATCCTTTAAATCAAATCCATATGTTGGAGAGGTATTTTTAGTGAACTCAAGAAGATTTGTTGTATCGGTATTAAATCCAACAAGAGTTCTATCCTGCCAATACTTCAATACACCTGTTGTTTTATCGTAAGATACAACTCTAGCAACAGCAGTAGATCCTGTTCCAATAGTTTGATAAATCACAGAGTCTGCTGGATATGTTGCAGTGCTGTATCCAATACCCAAACGAATAGCACCCAGAGCACTTGCTTTTGATTTTCTTAAAACAGTAGTTGTTCCAAATGCTTTTGGATCTTCTACCAAACCAATTCTAGAAATCTGGTTTCCAGTAATAAAATCTGGATCTTGAGTGTCATTTTCAATTCTTGAATAAACCAAGACTCTAAAAGCACCAAGTTCTCTGTAAATATCTGCCCCATGACCACCTTGTGGTGGAATAATCACGTCAAACACTGGAGAAGTAGTTCCTGATGGAACACCACCAGCATTTGTGTCTATAGTTCCATATGAATAACCAGAACCACCATTAGAGACAGTAACAGACTCTACTTTTGAATCATTATTAACTACAATAGTACACTCTGCACCAGATCCATCACCTCTGATAGGAACTTTAGTGTATGTTGTATTGGCAGTTCCAATGCCAACGCCACGATTCTTGATGGTACAAATTTTGATTTGTCCACTGGTGCCAGCATTTTCTCTAACAGATGCTACATTGTTACCACAAGCGTCTGTTGAAGTTTCAGTATCCCAGTTTTTTGGAACTGGCATAAAGTTAATAGTATCAAACTTTGCAATATCACTTGGTTTGATAGTATAGAGATACTTCCAGACATAACCATCACCACTAGAACCAGCTGCCCTTGGTTCTAAGTCTGTGAATGTTGGTTCATCAAGAGAGGGTCTCCCATTTGGGTTTTCTGGGTTAGTACCATTTTGTAAGCAAATATAAACTCTGAAATCGCTATTTACAACATAATAATTTGCAGAGTAAATACTGAGTGCTTGAGATGGTTTAGATGGATGATCTCTAGTTATATCATGACGATACATATCATAAGTATTTCCAGAGACCCACTCAATCTTTCTGACTACCTGTCTGACATCACCAGGTATAATCTTTTTGAGAGCGATCATCGTGTCCCAATAAGAGTTCTCCTGATCTTCAGCATCCTTAGGAGCAGGTGGAGTTGTATCCCAATCTGAATACAACTCCTGTGGGTGGGGTAGACCAACAAACGCATAATATGAGTTTTTATCAGATGATGCCAAAGAAACAAAGTTCTTAGCATTCAAAATCCTCAGTTGGTCAGTTATAATGGCAGCCATTTCTTATGAGTTTTTTACTTATTTATCAAAGATAGTTGATTGTCTTAAGTGGATTCTTTCTTCTAATAAATGGTGAAGATGAAAGACCAACATAACCTTCTGTAGAATATCCAACAAAGTCTCTAGTTGAAGTCCTTTGAGTAATGTCAATCTTACCCCAACTATAGTCACCATAGAATCTTCCTTTATAACTACCTGGATATTGTTGTGGAACAAGTCCGTTGTAGTCTTCAACCCGAACTGTGATTCTAGAGGGAACACTGTCACCAATGATTGCTCTCGCAGAATCATTAACAATAAGGGCAGTTCTTGCAATATCATCAATTGTAAGAGTGACTCCATTTAATATTCTTGCAGTAGATGTTGCAGAAATCTCTACAGGACTATCAATAGTTTCTGTTACACTAAATGTGAATGGTGAGCCAGTGATAAGAGTTCCGTCTGGGTCATTTGGACCGACCACAACAGGACTATCAAACATTTCAAAGTCAATAGTGACATAGCGAGTTTCTTCGATTAAAGTCCCTGCAAGACTTGATCCATATTCAGCATTAGCAACTTGATAGATTCCATCAAAGAATGTTGATCCATAACTAATCACAGATCCATCAGCATATCTAAGAGCAGTCATTCCAAAACCTAAGTTGGTGTTACTAATAGCAAAGTAATCTCCAACTTGAATTCTAGTTTCGCTAATAGCAGTTCCCACATATGCAGGATCTCTGAGGAAAGAATCATCTTCGATCTCAAGATTAAGAATTAAACCCTTAACTCCAGTAGTTGCAGTTCCAACAACTGATGTTGTGGCAACACCAACAATAATACCAAAATCACCACTATAACCCTTACCGAGAAGTTCTTCCTTATGAAGTTTGGGTTCTGATATCATTACCAAAGGAACATTGGTAAATGTATATCCATAACCAGGATTAGTAATGGTGAAACTAGTCACCATTCCATTGCTAATGTTAGCGGTTGCTTCTGCTTTACCTGTTATACCTATTCCAGTTGGTAGTGATATGGTTACATCTGGGGCAGTTAAATATCCAGATCCACCAGCACCTGTAGTTCCAAGTCCAGTGACTGGATCTGTAAGAACAATAGATGAGATAGTACCAGCAGCGGAAACTACAGCAGTTGCAGCAGCGGCACATACTGCATCTTGAGACATAATCTCAATAGAGTTTTTAATCTTTCCTTGAGCATTTTCTTTGGTGCTGTCAAAGAATGTCCTAACACTCTCAACGTAGATTGTAGTATCACCAACTCCAACATCCTGCAAGATAGCAGCTGCTGGATTTACCAGTGATTTATAGATTTCTCTATCTTTTGCTACTGGTTGATCATTGATAATCTTATCTTCGGTTTGACGGCACCACTGTAATGCTCTCTCATAAGAAAGATCTGTGGAGATTCCAGGACCAGGATAAACGTTAGTTTCTAAAGTATCAGTCGCTGTAATATCTACAACAAGTCTTGGATCCTCATCGTATACAGGATGATCATCATATAGTTCAACAGTATCGCCAACCTTAATGGTTTCAAGAACATCTACTAAAACAACATCAATATCCTTAGATCCTCTATAGAACATGATCTTAACTTGATCACCATTATATGGTGCAGATTCATCATATCCAATAGGTGCCTCAGTGAATGTAATAGTAGATCCACCATCAAAGATATAACCTTCTCCAGGGATCTGGAGAATATCATTGATAAAGACAAGTAATGCTGCTTGTACGTCGATTTGAGATCCTTTCTTAGCACGGATAGATGTTCTAACTCCATTAAAGACTAATGGGAATGCAGTTCTATATCCGTTAAAGAGAGTGCTTATATCGTCAAATCTCTGGAAGTTTCCAGGAGACCATCCACTGAACTCATCTCTATAGGTTTTTTGTACAGTGAGTGTAAACTCAACATGACCAATACCAGAATCACGAGGTATACTACCAATACCACTTCTTGGAATAGTGAGAATGTCTCCTTCTTTATATCCAAATCCATAGTTAACAATGTTGAAATCGACTACCGTAGAACCTTGTCCTACAGTTATATCAACAACTAAACCTGTACCAACTCCACTATTATTAGGATAATCATTAGAGTATATCAGTGGAATATTTGAATATCCTGAAGGATGATCAAGTAATATTGTTGGAGGATTGGTGCTGGCATATCCAGTTCCTGGAGAATCCAGTCTTGTACCAATAACATGACCATCAAATACAGTTGCAACACCAATAGTTGAAGATGTTCCTGTTACTGGATTGTAAGCACTGACTAATATTTCAGTTTGATACCACTCTCTATAACCAGCTCCAGTGTTACCAATAGAGATCGCTGTAATCGCCCCAGAAGACACTGTGGCGGTCGCTCCAGCACCAATGAGGGGTTGATACCCACGAGACTCTGTTGATCCAAGAGAGACTATTATACCGCCTCTGGGGATGTTGTTTGTATTGTTGTCATACTTGACATTATTATCAGTTCCTTGGAAAATAGCAGTGGTTATTCCAGAACCCTCAACAAGTTCATAATCACCACCAATAATAACTACATCATCTGCTCTTCTTGGTCCTTGGTAGATGTCTCTGACCAGAATAATACCATTATCCTGAGCAACGTTTGTAACGTCATTTCCTTCAGATTTTAATCTAAAGGAAGTTGTGATGCCATTGAAATCTGTTGAGATATCGTCAAATATTACATTGTTAGCGTATGGTTCAATATTACTACCCTCTTCGGAAGTTTTTGTAAAAATTCTTCCGCTAAAGGTACTATGTGTAGTGACTCCAGTCCAATCTCTTTCATCTACACGTCCACTGGTTGTGCTGAGAGGATATGCGCCGAAAGGTGCTGCAGCAAAGTGAAGTTGGTTATCCTGAATATTATAGTTACCTACAATCTTGGTGATACCATCTCCACTTTGGTGAGTTCCCAGTCCAGTTCCCATCCAAGGTCTATTAACAATCAAGACGTTGGTAGTTCCAACACCAACTGTTGCAACTCTCATGATTTCATTGTTGACCTTAAGAAGATCGCCAGCAAAAACTGAGGTTATACCACTGAGTGTAATACGATCTGTGGTTGGTTGAACTGTCTCTACAAGACTCATCGTAATTGCAGAACCTGCAATAGGCGATTGAATCATGGTATCAAGAGCAACCAAACCTTTTGTATTCTGTTTGCGTGCATCAAATCTGTGAACAGTTCCAACACCAACAGAGGTAATATCTAAGACTGAGGGTGGTACTGATAATGCTTCTGATGCACTAGCAGCAACTTGAACATCAAGTTCATTCAGTTTGACAATGTAAACTGTTGATGGAAGTTTATCTGTAGAAACACCTGCAATAGTAGTGGTAGCAATACCAACAGGTTCTGGTAGAATCAGTCTATCTGCAGCAGTATAAGTAACTTCTTCGCCAGTTACAAAGAAGTTTTCTGGTATTCTAAAGGTATTATCGGTAATACTTACAACACCAACTGCACCTGGATCAAATACTCTTCTAAAGATTGGGAGATTTCTATGAGTGAGTTCAAATGATCTCTTAACATCATTTTCCGTACCAAAATATTCTCCAGCACCTGTTTGAATCGTACCATTATTGAGATCTACAGTAGTTACTCCATTTAGAGGATCTACCAGTCTCATTGCATTCTGGAAGATTCTGACTTCCATATCAGCGTCTGGATTTGGTTCAAATGTAATCTGAACTTCATCGCCAGATCTTCTTATACCAAACTCACCAAGAGTGACCATCGTGACCAGTTCACCAAACTCAGTGATGTTGGTAAACTGATCATTGTTGGCAACCATTAACTCAGAAACCTGAGAGTAACCGTTTGTGAGATCTTCTACAGTAGCAATGTAATATCCACCATTATAGATTCTGGCATCATACGTTGCCACTGTATTTTCTATTGGTGAACTTGAAGATCCGATAGAGGTATAGTTGGAATCAATGATAGCAGTATTGAGAGTTGTTGTTCCAACTCCTGTTGCCGAAGTGTCTCCAATAGAGACTCTAAGAATATCAACTGTTGCAGCAACACCTGCAAATGGGTGGAAGTTGACAATAATATTATCAGTTCCTGAAGAATCTCTAAATCCAATATGAGTGATACCATATTCATCAAATGCAGATCCATTAGATGTTGGTTGCTCAATCTGGAATATTGTAGATGATGTTCTAGCAGCAACAGGAATTGTCAGAGAGTACTCTCTCAATGGAGCGGTAACATCATTTGGTCCAATAATAGTACCGATACCAATAAATGTGGTCCCGCCATCAATACTGTAGTTAAGCACTAAAGACTCATTTCTACCAACAGCATCCATTGGTTCTTCGCCACCATTATTATCATCACCAGCAAGACCAGTTAAGACAAAGGTATCTAAAGTTTGTACATCAAGTGATGTTGTAATAGCAACTCTCTTGTCTGTGCCAATTCCTGTATCTCCAAATACTTTGAGGTGTGTTCCAATCGCAAATCCGCCGTTATTGCCAATACCTGTTCCATTAGGTGCAGTAGCAAATCCAACCAAAGATGTGAAGAGTGCAGTGCTAAGACCAACAAGATATGACTGAGTTGTTGCAGCACCACAAACAACACTGTAAGTTCCAAGACCAACGCTACTTGCGTCATCACGGGAGTGTGAGGTTAACTGTGCATATTCAATAGCATCAATCTCTCCACAAGATCCATTACCATCATGAATAATGGTAAACTCATCAAACTCATAGCGTTGATCATCGGTTTGTATATCAATCAGAAGTTTTGATGCTCTATAGGTATTTGCAATAGAGACGATAGGAGTTACAACACCAGTTGGAACATCTTTAGTTGTTGTTCTTATTTCAGAAACATTTCCCAAAGATGTGTCGCCAACTCCAGAGATACCATCTTTCAGACCATATGCAGCAAAAGTTACATCAAAGTTGTTAAATCTAAACTTCTCTGGGAAGAACAGAAGTCTTCCATTACCGTTAACAATATCAAAGTCGAAGTAACCCATGTCTTCGACAGTTTCAACCCTTGCATATTGGTTAAGATAACCAAACTGATCATCGTGAAGTACTGAAACAAAAATGTTTTCTCTAGTTTCTGTAAATCTTCTATCACGAACAAAAAGGAGATACTTCCTAGCACGGAAACTTGTGAGTGGGAACTCATCAATAACTGAGAATCTTGTAGGTCTTGGTCTGTCATTAAACTGATCACTAATATCATCAATCATTAAGACTCTATTACCAATCGATTCAAAATAATCTTGGAGATCTCTTGTTTTTAAGATAATCTCATCAGAACGAACCTCGTCATTAATAAAGATATTGTTTTCAGTTGCTAAATCATAATCGTTTACACAGTTTAGATCAATTAACTGATCAATATTGGCAATACCTAAGAAGTCTCCGTCATTTTGATCTGTCGCAATACCAGTTGTAGCACCAGCAGACACCAGTTGTAGATCACTGAACTTCTTAAATCCCGCAGTATGATCTAGAGAGCTTACAGCATTATCCCACTTCTCAAGATCAACTTCAGACTTAACAGAATATGAGAAGTACTGGTAGTAATCATTATCATGCAGTCTTTGGAGATCAAAGTTGACTCTTCCAGTATCCTTTAAGAAACCATTTTCTACAATGCTGGTTCCTCCAATAACGTATGATGCTTTATAAGTTTTATTGCTTTCAATCGTAGCAACAGAACCACTCGTTTCCCCTCTTACAATATCTCCAGTCTTAAATGTTGAATCTGAGGTTAATCTTACATTTAGATCATCTCCTCTAAAGTTCCAACTTTCAACTAAACCTTCTTTTAGACCAGAACGTACAATTTCTCCCTGGATAAACGTATTTTTCCTAAGAGTGACTGCAAAGATTGGGAAATACTTTTGAGGTATTACTCTACCAGCAGAGTTGCTAGAGTCAAAAACTCCAGGAACTCTTCCATCAGTTAAATCTCCATCAAGACTATACTTGATGGTTGGATTTGCTCCGCCAATATTAGGATCAGTCTCGGTAACAGTGAATAACTTATAGTTGTATTTTTCAGAGTTAAACCCTCTTCCAGTGCTTCCAACTCCAACACTGACGTTTTCTACGTAGATTTTATCACCAACTTCAAATGGGAATGTACTTGCAGTGCTGTAACCAACAGTCTTTAAGACAATCTCAACAGTTTTCTGTCCACTATCATAAGTGATGGAACTAATACCAACACCGTTAGTGTTATTTGTTGGAATAATAACTGGAGTAATATTATAGATCTCTGTGCTGTTTTTATTAATGGTGACTGTACTATCACCCAACTTATATGAGAGATCAACATCAACTACTTTTCCAGTATTACCATCGATAAAAATAAGATCTGGTGCAATACCATATCCTACACCTACAGAACTAATACCAATTTTTTCAATTGCTGCTAGTGGTTCAAGTTTTAATATCTGAGGGACACTAATAGAAGGTCTAAGAGTATTATCTGATGGATAATCAAATCCAATGTCATTAATACAATAATGATCAACTTTACCAATACTAGAGGACTCTGCCTCTAAGATAGCACCTCTACCCCAAGTAGATCCAACACTTGTTATCGCAGGAAGCAACTCATAGTTTTTACCACCACTGCGAATATTAATATCATTGATTGGACCAATAGCTCTTCTAGAGTTAGTGCTGTAAGTCATTACAGCCTCTGAAGTATTATAAGAATCTTTCTCGGGTTTCAGTAATACATTATATTGAATCGTGTCTGTTGTAACTCCAGTGATTCTGTGATTTCCACTATAACCGCTAGAGGTAACGATTATTGCATTGTTATTTGGAATATTTTCATCATCTACAAGAACCTCTCTAAAGGGTTCTGGGGTTTCTGTTATATCTACTGGTGTTAATCTATAGTATAAGTTTTTAGGAAGATAATCTGAAACTAAAATGGATATTTTAGCACCAGATGTTCCTATCTTACCAGAAGATGTAACTTCAAAAACATCTGTTTGCGTAGATGAGAAGAACTTGTTTTTGAAGTTTGCATCAGTATACAAGTTAAACTCAAATGCAGGATAATCAATAGATCCTCTCTTGTATGAAAGAGATGGATCAGAGAGATCAAAGTCAACCGTTTGATTCTTGATTAATGCTATTGGTGGGTTAACTGGTGAAACACTACCAAAAGTATTGGAGATAAGATCAACTACGGTTGGAGTTGGTTTGGTTGCATTATGGTAAGAAGTTGCAAGTTGAATCCTATTATAATCTAGAACAGTAACATAGAATATACTATTATTTGGAATAGCGTCAGCGTCAACAATGATAACGCCAGTAGAAGTTGCTCTCAGTGTAAATGGTCTTTCAACTTCTAATGGTGATGGGAATATGGTTGTCTCACTAATAACAGTATCCTTTAAAATAACTCTATCAGAAGAAGACAGTGCAGACACATAAACTACTTTTTGTCCTGTTACGAATCCATGATTTGGAATTTCGATAATATTATCTAAGAGATCAACTTCTGCTCTTGTAAAAGATTTTTTAGGTCCAAGAACTCTCCGCGTTTCTTCATTATAAGAAAGTTTCAGAGTTGTAGTAACACCAGATAAAACATCAATCTTCAAAGATTCATTAGCAACTAATGCATGAGTAGATGCTGTTGAAACTGTTACAACATTTCTATTGATTGATCCGCTGATAGTATTTGAATATTGAGTTGTAAAGTTGTGCTTTTGTCCAGAACCAAGATTAGTAAAGAATAATAACCCACTGCTGGTTGAACCAATACCAACAAATGTTCCATCAACTTTGGCAACAGGATTTGTAGCAATACCAATGATGTCGTCACTTATCTTTGCAGCATATAAAATATGCTGACTAGAGAGTGTAAAAGTATTAATACCAACAACATAGTCAGTTGCAACTACAGTGTTTCCATCAATTACGGTTCTGGCACTTTGTGCCAGAGATACTTTTATAGAATCTCCACCTGAAGGGGTATAAACCAGTTTATCATTAGTTTCTAATCCATGATTTGGAAGATAAATCTGTTTCTCAGACAGAGTTACTGCAGTTACTCCTGTTCCTGGATTAGAAATACTTACAGTGATTGCTGAAGATATTCCAACAAAAGTAACTACACCAACGTTGATCACACTTACAAGGTCAGTTGCACCGAAACCAGCAGCTGCAATAGATTCTGTTGGGTTAAAGTAAATCTTTTTGTTTGCCTTCAGATCAAGTTTTTCCGAATATCCAACGTTAACAAATAATCTTCTTGGCGATTCAAATACAAAGGAAGACGCACTATGTGCCAGTCCAACCGTGCCATCATAGTTTCTTTCAACTCTTAATCTGGATGACTTCTCGTCTACATTTAAGACTCTAACTTTTTCATCATTTATTGTATAGATGTCATCTGAACTTATATCAGATATCTCACCAGATACACTTACAAAGGTTACTATACCCGTTGTAGAGGTGCTTCCAATACCTGACCTCAATACGAGGGTATTTTTTGGAACATTTATTGAGAAGAATCTTTGTAGATTTGTATTTGTTGTCGATAAACCACTTATAGTTACCTCATCTTATTTAATAAATCCATGAGGATCTTGAGCATAACCAACTAAAACTCCAGTAGATCCAGATTGTCCAAACTCAACTCCAGTAACTTGAGTTGTTGCAACACTAACTCCAGTTACAGTAACACCATCAACTCTAGAAACTTTGGCTGTAGCTCCTCTACCACTGGTCTCCGTATTATCAAACTTTACCCTATCATCTACTTTATAATCTAAACCTTTGTTCTTAATCTTAATAGATTCTACTTTTCCATTTTCAACATCATCAATTGTGCTATCATGATCTTGAATAGTTGTTGGATCAATATAATACTCATATCTTTGAGTATCTGAGTTGTTGTTATATGGAGTAGTATTTCTAATAAGTTTGTTTCTAACTAAATCAAAGTCATTCTGATTGGATGTTTTCTTAAAGTTAAAATCAACTGGAGCAGATCTGTACTCATCACCAATAAAGTATGGGAACTGTGGAAGTTTATATCCTTTAAATGGACCAACAGATTCCGCTGGACCATTTGAAACTGTAGCAAAGTATGCATAAGTTCCATTTGGATATTCTGGAGTTACACAGAATCTTCCATTGTATTTGTCAAGATCTCCATTATTTGTAAACAGGTAATCATCAATCAAAAATCCTTTAGGGAACTTTGCTACTGGAGGACGATCATCTAGAGTATTTCTTTCATATCCAGAGACCATTGCTCTGACAATACCACCATCTGGTTTGTCATATCCATAAGGACCATATATTGGATTGCCATCATATGCCCAACCAATGATTGGTGAGTGATTTTTGGATGCAATTTCTGCAGAAGATACAGGATCAATGATTAGGTCAGGAACAAATACCTGAGTGTTTAATCTTGTTATCTCTCTATAAACATTCTGCCTGAACTTTCTAGGTGCGTAAATGTGACAATACTGAAGTCCATAATCTGGATTTAATCCTTCAGTAAGATATCCATCATCATCTGTAATGTTTGGAACGATCAAAGATCTTTCAAACAGATTTATTACCCAGTTCTTAATTTCTGCCTGCAAAGCGGCTCCAGATCCCGCTGGTTGAACGTTAATACTGGTTTTACTATTTGTATAGTTATAACCACTGTTTGCAATGAATACATCAACAATAGAACCATTTCTGACGATAGGTGTTAACTCTGCTCCTTGACCGTCTCCAATAATATTAAGAGATGGGACAGAGTTATATCCAGAACCACCAGACTTGATAACAACTTCAATAATAGTCCCATTGATTACAACAGGTTCTAATATTGCACCAGAACCTCTGTTAAATGTAAACAGTGGTTGTCTATTATCTCCAATAATTTCACTACTACCATATCCAACGCCATTGTTGGACATTGTAACCGAAGTGATTTGACCTCTTACAACAGGCAACAACTTTGCACCAAAATCTTGATTAGAGAAAGTTGTTATTCCTATAACTCCATTAACAGTAACTTTAATAGGTTCGTAGTTGAAGACTTGAATACCTATTCCTTGGGAACTTATATTTACATACTGCTTAGTTTTAAAGTAGAAATCTTTTTCTTCGGTTGTACCGTCACCAAGAATAGAAAGTCTGAAACTGTTATCATTTACTTTGGTAACATAATAACTATTTCCATCTACCAATCCAGTTGGAGAGGTTCCCATTGTCGTATGAACAACAATGTCTCCATCAAAGTATCCATGGTTTATTACATTGATGGTGTCAGAATAAATGTTGATCTGACTTCTAGATGCATATACTGCTTTGTTTTTATATCCCGTTCCAGGGTTTGTGACCTTAACTTGATTGATTATTCTTTTTCTTTGCTTAGATACAAATGAATGAGTACCCTCTCCATAAGAAGTGATATTCACAGTGTTAATGCCAGCAATGGCATCTTGCATGGTATAATGAAGTTTTACATATGAAGAACTTTCTGTAGTAGAAACATAATACTCAGAATCCGTTGAAATACCGCCAACATTTGCAGCACCGTTTGTAGAATATATTACTGCTTCACCATTTCTAAACTTGTGGAAAGAAGAAAATCCTATAGTATTATTAGTCAGATCAACACGCAGTGCCTCTCCAAAAGCATTGAAGTTATTGACATGCTTCACAGTAATCATGTCAGCTTTTGCAGTTGCTCCTTGACCACCGCCACCAGTTATAGTGATTGTTGGAGTTCCAATGTAATCAAATCCACCATCTTCTACAAGGATATTTTCAAAAGAACCCTCTACACCAAGTAATCCAGTTGCACCAGTTCCAACTGGATCAGTTATCCCTAAAACAGGAGGATTGATAACATCATATCCAGAACCAGGAGATGTTACAATAATATTGTTGATCGGACCATAAAAAATAGAGTCTGAGGACTTATAGTTTAAGATCTCAACACCATTGACCAACATTCCAGTTTGACCAGGAGTTGTTTTATTAACAACTTGACTGTTTTCTGGGTTCGGAAACTTACGAATAAGGTTTTGAGAGTCTAAAGTTTGTCCAGAAAGACTAAAGATTTCAAACTTGTTATTGGTTACTGATCCATTGATTTCAATGAATACATTATTAAAGATATTTGCTCTGCTTCTGTAAATGGAAACTTCATTTGCAGATACTCTCTTTACAAAATATACACCTGCATCAATATTTAATTTGTTTGTTCCAGTCCCAGGAACATAAACAACAGAATCTCCAGTATATAATCCATGATCTCCGATTCTTACGACTTCAGCATCAGTATATGTTCCACTAAAAGAAATAGAACGATCTTTTACTTTTAACTCTTGCTTAAAGTATGCTGGAAGAGAAGGTGTTGAAATATAAAGATTATCGTTTAAATCTATGTAAGCATTTTGAACGTTTGCATTAATTTTATTAATGTTAGGGAAATTAGTGGCGGTTGCCTTTGTGAGATTTTTCTTTATTTCGTATGAGAGACTGGTATTGAGAGTTTGTCCAACTCTTACCTGGATTGTGACATCATTCTCAACAGAAGTAATCTCTCCCAGTGCAGTAAATCCGTTTTGTGCTACTATGGTGAGAATATCTCCATCAAACGCAGTTATTCTATCATGCGTCGTAATTCTAAACGTAAAGTCTGATGCATCAACAAGAACTATTGATTTTACATCATAAGTTCCTGGAATATTAAATACCCAGTTGTTTGACTTAGAATCATCAGTTCTTCTACCAAGAGACTTGATTTTTAAAGTATCTTTATCTTTAAGACCTGCAGTAGTAGTGTCAAATTCTATATCCGATAAAACAGCGCCAACACGAACTGTGATTGGGTTAGTTTTTCCTGGACCTTCATAAGCGTATGCAAATACGTTATCTCTTATAAAAGTTTTGGCGAGAACATCTGGAACATTTGAGCACTCAAAAAACTGGTTCAGAGATTTTGAACCATAGGTAACTACAGTAGGTGTTCCAGTAGCGTTATTTAAAACAATTGTTCCCGAAGTAGAAAATCCTACTGTTGAGTCAACATCAAGAACACTAGAACCAGCAGAAACTGCTGTAATAACCTTAGTTTTTGGATGAACCTTAAACTCTCCAAAGAGAGATCCAAATACGTCGATATCTTTGTCATAGTCAAAGTCAAGACTTAACTTATAATAATCCCTTGAGTCTCTAGAAAACTTTTCAACTTTAGTTACAGAACCGCTTGCCTCTTCATAGTTGGAAGATTTATCTTGAAAGAGAGTCCTATTCTCTAAGTTTAGAGGATCTCCAGTAATAGCTTCTACAACAAGATCCTTAGTAACACTATACTGAGCGTTTGATGGTTCAAAAAGATTATCTCTTGGTTTTAAAACTTCTACGTCCTTTCCGTACAGTGCTCTGAACAGAATCTCAAAGGACTGATCAGTTCCTTTGGTTTCATAAAAATCTTTAGACTGCTTTATAAAGACATTCTGATTAATACCCGAATATAATGTTCTATCTTCAAACCCTGGAGTAACCTGTGCTTTAGTCTTTCTTAAAAACTGATCTAAGAAAAGAACACTAAGGTTTTTTACTGTTGCACCACTAGTATGCTTACCAATAGCAGTATCAGAAAAAACTAAAGAGTCTGGTTTATTTTGACTTTTATATGATGTGATGCCAGAAAAACCACGAACACATCCAGTAAACGATGTAGAAGTTTTTCCTGTATATGTGATAACCTCAGAGTTAATCTGAATCAATCCATAGTTATCTGGAAACCCTGTAGTATCTTCAACCTCAACAGTATCATCAAATCTTGAGACGTTAGATGTCAAACTTGTTTCAAAGTTGAGATTAGTCATCTCTTCAACCTTGACATACTTGTCAATGTTATGAAGGATATCTAGTGTACCACTTTGACTATCAAGAGATCTATAATATTCTTGTAAAAACTCTGCTACGCGAGGAAAATCCTCCCTTACAAATGCAGGAAGTTGGCTCTCGATTACCGAACTGATTTTTACTCTTTTTACCATTGTATTTTACTTTCTAACTAAGCCTCTAGTGGAGTAGCTTGGGGTTATTACATATTTTGATCCAGAAGGATAACTTCCAGAAGAAATCTCATCAGAAACCATATCAACTGTTGTATTAGTTATATCAAGTTGCAGATAGAGATCTTGGAGACCAATAACATCATTAGATACTGGAGGTGCTGATATCTCAATAATATCTGCACCTTTTACTACAGAAGATCCTATTATATTTACAGGATTCAAAAGAATCTCTCCTTTTTCATAATCAATGATTCCCACAGATCTTCTTATGACTTTCACCTGATCATCTGCAAGAAGTCTGAAGAAAAACAGTGATCCAGTTTTTTCATCAGCATTTGGTGTGTCAGAAAGATATACTGTAGAGTTTACACCCGCAATACGGAATCCAGAAGAACGAATATTGTATCCTGTCTTTCTATTTACCCTGATTGGATTACCATAACAAATTTCATATTCTGAAAACTGATTAAGTCTTGGGCGCATATCTCTACGCATCTCAATCGTGGTTATATTTGATGTAATAGACTCATGTGAGTTATCAATCAAACTTCCAAGTTTACTATATTTCATTCTTGCACCATATCGATTTAATTCAGTAGAATCGGCATATGCTTGAAGATTCTCTTTTACGATTGCAAGAACATAGTTGGCACTTGGTGCCATATTTGGATTGTAATAGACTGAAGTATCTAACTCCAGATACAGATACTTAAGATCGGTGATTTCTGGAAGAATACCTGCAACACTATACTTTCTAAGTTGCTTTACAAGATTTTGTTTGACTCCTTCTGGAACAAATGGACCGAAGGATGGTTTGATTGTAATAAAGACCTTTCCATACTTTGGCGGATCGAGTTCTTCACCACCAAAGACTGATACAGATTCAGCTTCTGGATAGATCTGGGGAATAAGTGCTTCATAATCTGTTGCCGTTACTGCACGGTTTTGTGATGCGTAAATCTTTGGTGCATACTTCTTGATTGAAGCAATCGATTCGATCTTAGAACCACCTATTGCATCTTGTTCCGTTTTGATTAAAGAAGTTGCTTCATTTACGACATTTCCATCATTATCTAATAACCTACCACTAAAGGCAAATGAAGATGCACCATTGACATCTTCTCCGTGAGTGACATTATAGTTAACTGTGACGGTAGCAGGTGATTCTAACTTCTTACCAAATACTCCATCACCAAAAATCAGTTCATAACGCTCATCTTCAATTTCTTGTATGAAAAATACTCTCGATGTATTAGTTACATCAAAAAGACTATTTGCAAGAGTATATGTTACTGCCTGAAGAGGTCCAGTGCCGTCTTCATCAATAGATACCCGAATAGAAGATGTGTCAATATTTGGGTTATCAAGAATAAATCTTTGATTTGGATTTGATGCACTTACTGTATATGTTTCAGTTAAGTAAGTGCCCTCAGATATTTCAATATCAGTAAATACAGCGAGATCATTCTCTACAGGGACGGTAATGTCTGCTGGTATGGTGAATGTATAGGAAGTGTTCCCCGTCGCCCTTGTAGTGGCAACTACGCCCCTCTTAAGAGTGATCTGAACAGGGTTTGTTGATAGGTTTGCAGTGCTGATAGTGAAAGTGATTCTTGCTTTTGCTCCAGTTTTTGATCTGGGGACATATCCGATGTTTCTTGCGAGTGAAACAACGTTTTCTCTAAGTGTTGCACTATCAATAAACACTTCATTGCTAACCATGTTAGCATTGTAAGCACTAATGTAAGTATTATAAGCAAGAGTATCAATCAGGATCGATAAGTTAGATCCCTCATAATCAAAATCAGTGAAATTTGAGTTTGCTCTCAAATAATCCTTGATTTGTGTTTTTATCTGGTCAAAATCCAGATTTGTAAAATTTACTAGTGCCATTTATCGAACCGACTCTAATGCAAATGTGAGTTCCTGAAGTGTTTCTGGTCTACCTACGATTTCGTATTTTATTTTACACTCAACGATACTTGAATCATTGTCATGCAGAACAGACACGTCTCTGATTGTTATTCTTTCTTCATAACGATTCAATATAAAACGAATCTCATCCTCAATGATGTTAGCGGTAATCGCATCAAAGTTTTCAAATAGTGCGTCCTTTACTTTTGTACCAAGATCTCTATTAAAGGGTCTCTCAGCAATCTTAGTCAACACTAAATTGCGAACAGCACGAGATATTGCACTTTCATTTGTTAATGCAACCAAATCATTGCTGATTGGATGCTTTCCAAACGAAAAACTAATATCTTTAAAACCGCGACTGACTCCCTCTAGAGGCATTTAGACAAAATACTATGATTCTGTCTTATTTAGACGCGGTTTTTTAGAGTTTAGTCAATGAAAGTCTCTGTAGTATCAAAGAATCCTTCATTACTTTGTTGAGTTTTCACTTTTTTACGATTTTTTGCCATTTTTAGGTATTTTTCACTCTCAACTTCAGTGATAAGAGTCATTCCAGAGTTGATAAAGTCACTTCCTTTGTCAACTGAACCGTCTAAATGCTTTGGATGTCCCATTTTTTCCCTTTTTTGTTATTTATTGAGTGTCAAGAGGACGATCCTCTTGTGATTTGTACATATCTTCTGCTGTTTCTTCTTCTCTTTCGCGCTCTTTCGCAGTTTTCCAGAAATATTCGTCCTCACGACCCATTCCAAGGCGCTCAAAACCATTTTCAACACTGTAATATTGTGTTGATACCTTAAAATCAGGCATCTTAGGATCAACAGGTGTCAAACTATTGTCAAAAATACGCATTCTGTTGTTAGGATACAGTGCATATTGACCATTTTCAAGTTCAATCAGG
>Ga0163109_10000941_pt1 | contig 22903 bp, 20 predicted proteins | sample CRUFie1St13metaG_FD_108704 | JGI IMG/M metagenome (GOLD analysis project Ga0163109, IMG submission 108704) | Marine microbial communities from the Costa Rica Dome - CRUD Field 142mm St13 metaG | ecosystem: Environmental > Aquatic > Marine > Oceanic > Photic zone | place: Costa Rica: the Eastern... | reverse complement strand
CTGTATAATCTGGCAAGTATTTGGGCAGGCTGGATTCAAGCTAATAGCGATGACTTCATGGCCATCGCTGAATTAGGTCGGGTCAAGGCCTTGATGCAACGGGTAGTTGAATTAGACGGGGCTTATGCTAACGGGAACGCGCACCTGTATATGGGGGTGTTTGAAACCTTGGTGCCGCCAGGGATGGGTGGACGTCCAGAAATCGGGCGTCAGCACTTTGAACAGGCGTTGGACATTTCCGGGGGCCGCAATCTTATGGTCAAGGTGATGTACGCGGATCAATATGCGCGCTTGCTGTTTGAGCGTAAACTACACGACCAATTGCTGCAGGAAGTTATGGCCGCCGAGGCCAAGGCTCCTGGACTCACCCTAATGAATACTGTGGCCAAAGAGCGCGCCCAACGTCTACTGGATACTGCTGATGATTATTTTTAACCGCCTGTGGTTGGTCTGTCTGTTGCTATGTGGTGCATTGCTACCACTGTCGTCGGTTCAGGCCGTGACCATAAAAATTGCCACGTTATCGCCTGAGGGCACGGCGTGGATGAAAATGCTGCGGCAGGCGGCTGGTAATATAAAACAACGTACCGATGGTGCAGTGCAGTTCAAAATCTATCCCGGTGGTGTGATGGGTGATGACAAGGCTGTGTTGCGTAAGCTGCGTATTGGACAGTTGCATGGTGCTGCGCTTACCTCGGGCGGTGTTATGCAGCCCTATCAGGACATCGTGCTGTACAACTTGCCATTGACGTTTCGCAGTGCCGCAGAAGTGGATTACGTGCGTGAGCGCATGGATGCCAAGCTCATGGCTGGTCTTGCCGAGCAGAAATTTATTGGCTTTGGAGTGGCAGAAGTCGGCTTTGCCTATCCGATGATGCAGGAAGCAGTGACTTCGGTTGCTGAGTTTCAGGATCTGCGGGTATGGGCACCTGATAACGATCCCGGTGCAATGAAAGCCTACAGTTCATTTAATGTCACGCCGATACCATTGCCGATAGCCGACGTGCTAACGGGGTTGCAAACCGGCCTGATTAACACCATTGGCTCACCGCCCATTGGGGCCATTGCGCTGCAGTGGCATACCCAGATTAGCCACACCCTGAATCTGCCGTTGTTGTATGTATACGGCTCCTTTGTAATCACCGAGCGCATGTTTAAGCGGCTCAATGCTGAGCAACAACAAATTGTGACCGAAGAATTGACTGCTGCGGTCAAGGCTGTGGACCGCGCCTCGCGGAAAGATAACGACAGTGCAGCTGCTGCCTTAGTGAAACAGGGTATTGTCTGGCTCGAGCCTGCTGCCGAGGAGGCCACTGAGTGGTTTGAATTAGCGGCGCAAGCGAACGCTAAGCTAATTGATGAAGGCTATGTTTCGCGGTCGATGTATGACGAAATGATGCAGCACCTCAGTGACTATCGTGCCGCAGCCGGTTCTGATTAATAACGCCATAGCCTTTTTAAAGCGGTGCGAGGACGCACTGCTGGTGCTGTTACTGCTGGGCATGATCGGCATGGCTGCAGGGCAGGTGTTGTTACGCAATTTCTTTGATGGCGGTGTGTATTGGGGCGACAGCGCAGTGCGGGTCATGGTGCTTTGGGTGACGATGTTGGGCGCCATGGTGGCGTCCCGAGACGATAGTCATATTCGCATAGATCTAGTTGGACGCTTTCTGCAAGAACTGCAAAAGCCGCTGCTGCAGTCTACAGTTGCGCGTATCAACTATGGCTTCACCTGCCTAATCTTGGCGCTGTTTTGCTGGGCCAGTGGCCAGTTTGTATATTACGAGTACGTAGATCAAAGCATCGCTTTCGCCGCAGTGCCGGCCTGGCTTTGCGAAGCGGTAATGCCCGTGGGGTCTGGAATCATGGCGCTGCGCTACGCCCTGCATACGGTCAAGTTGTCATGATTTGGGCGGGTGTAGTTGCGATTCTAATAATGGCGGCACTGGGCGCGCCATTATTTGCTGTGTTGTTAGCCGCCTCGATGCTGGGCTTTTATAGCGCCGACATAGATCTCGCCATTGTTGCCATCGAGCTATATCGAATTGTTGATACGCCCCTGTTGGTGGCGTTGCCGTTATTCACCTTTAGCGGCTATTTGCTCAGTGAGGCCAATACCTCGACGCGCTTGGTCAATTTGATGCAGAGCGTGTTCGGCTTTTTGCCAAGTGGGCTGGCGATTGTCGCCTTTGTTGCGTGTGCGGTATTTACTGCACTGACCGGAGCATCAGGGGTCACCATTGTTGCCCTTGGTGCACTACTGTTGCCCGCGTTGCGGCAGGCGGGATTTGCCGAGAAATATTCTCTGGGTCTGGTCACAACCTCAGGCAGCTTAGGCCTGTTATTGGTGCCCTCGGTGCCGTTAATTCTCTATGGCGTGATCGCCCAACAGCTGGATCTCGGCGAGCCATTCGCCATAGTCGATTTGTTTATAGCCGGCGTGGCGCCGATGTTATTGATGCTGGTCATGCTCTCTGGTTGGACGCTATGGCGGCATCGGGGTGGCGCGATCCCGCGCGTGCCGTTTAAGTGGGCCAATGTGGCTAAGGCATTGTGGGACGCGCGCTGGGAAGTGCCGTTGCCGTTCGTGGTCCTCGGCGGGGTATTCAGCGGTGTGTTCGCGATTTCTGAAGCTGCGGCAGTAACGGCACTGTATGTGGTAGTGGCTGAGGTTTTTGGATATCGCGAGATTAATTTGCGTCAATTGGCGAAAGTGGCGAAAGAATCCATGGTAATGGTCGGGGGCATTTTGCTTATTCTGGGCGTCGCTCTGGGGTTCACCAATTTCTTAGTCGACGCCGAGGTGCCGCAACAGCTTATGGCGCTGCTGCAGGAACACATACAAAGCCCGCTGAGCTTTTTGCTGCTGCTAAATGTACTGCTGCTCGTGCTGGGCGCCATGCTCGATATCTTCGCCGCCTTAGTGATTATGGTGCCGCTGCTACTGCCGGTGGCGGTGGGTTATGGGATTCATCCGGTGCATTTGGGCATTATTTTTCTTGCCAATATGCAAGTCGGCTACTTTACGCCACCAGTAGGAATGAACCTGTTTATCGCCAGTTATCGTTTTAAGAAGCCGCTTACAGAACTGTATACGGCCACCTTGCCGTTTATGCTGATCTTGCTGTTAGCAGTACTTATCATTACTTATGTGCCTTTCCTTAGTCTCTGGCACATGGATCTACCCTAATGAACTCACAACTTTTCGTCCCAGTCTCGGGCCAAGGGCTTTATGACATCACGAGTCAGGTGGTGTCTGAGGTGTTGCGCTGTGGAATTGACGACGGTTTGGTGACGCTGTTTATTCAGCATACGTCTGCAAGTCTGCTGATTCAGGAGAATGCGGACCCTGCGGTGCAAACCGACTTGCACAATTGGCTCAACCGGCTGGTGCCGGAAAATGATCCGCTATATACCCATGTGGAGGAAGGGCCGGATGATATGCCGGCGCACATAAAGGCGGCGTTGACTGCGGTGAGTTTGTCCATACCGATCATGCAGGGTGAGCTGACCTTGGGGGTCTGGCAAGGCATATACCTATGGGAGCATCGCCATCATCAAGGTGCTGAGCGGCGGTTGATACTGAATATCCAGTCCGGTTAGGGCTAGTTTTTCAAGTCGTCGCGTATCTCTTCCATCCAGCGTTTGTGGCCGTCGGGGTCTAAAATCATGCTGGAAAAGTACTGCAATAGGTCTTTGTGAGTCTGATTTAACTTAGCCTCAGCCATCGTCTTCTCGCCCTCTTTACTGGAGATAAAGCGAAATACGCTTTCTAGATCAGTGCCTATACCAATAACCTCAACCAACTCTGCAACCACTAGGTCATGGAGAGTCGGCAGATCGTCCTCCTCGATGCCCGCCTCATCAGGGGACAGCACAACGTTGGCCCACAGGGTTGCCATGTAAAGCCGGAAAAGATTTCGGTCGATGAAGCGCTCTACTACCGTAGATCTTTCGCGGATGTCCACGAATACGGGTTCAAAGGCGTGTTTAAGATGATCTGACGTTAGCATGAGTGCATGTTGCCACAGCTCTCGGGCCGGCACTAATGGTTCCCGCGTCGGGGTTTTTGTCCGCTTCTTGTCTAGGATTGCATCGATCGCGGGCGATCAGTAAGGTGCCGAGCAGTTGTCGGAAAGATGTTCAATTATGTTGCAGTTTGATCGGGTAGAACTGGATGACCAAAGCGATGCGCTCCGTCATGAGGTGCGTGAATTCATCGCCACTAACGAAAACCATTTACCGCGCCCCAATTCGGATTTTGTCACCGGCCATGACGCTGAGTTTTCGGCTAAGCTGGGAGCGCAGGGTTGGATTGGCATGACCTGGCCGGGCCAATATGGCGGTGGCGAAAAAAGTAATTTTGCGCGTCTTGTAGTGACCGAAGAACTACTCGCGGCCGGAGCGCCGGTGAGTGCACATTGGATCGCCGATCGCCAGAGCGGGCCGCTGCTGCTACGTTTTGGCAGCGAGCAACAGCGGCAACAATACCTGCCAGGCATTGCCCGTGGTGAAAGCTATTTTTCAATTGGTATGAGCGAACCAGATACTGGCTCCGACCTTGCCTCAGTGCGCACCACTGCCACCGCTGAAGGGGATGCCTATCGGATCAATGGCACCAAGATTTGGAGCACAGACGCCCACCGTAATCACTATATGATCTGCCTAGTGCGCACCGAACCGGCATCAGAGAATCGTCATGCTGGGCTGTCGCAAATTATTGTGGATTTAAAAAACGATGGCGCGCAGGTCAGACCCATTCGCAATATGGCCGGTGGTGAAGACTTTAATGAGGTGGTGTTCGATAACGTACTGGTACCAAAAGACCGTGTCGTCGGCGAGCCGGGTAAGGGCTGGGCCCAGGTTACCTCTGAACTGGCCTATGAGCGCAGTGGACCAGAGCGTTTCCTGTCCGCATATCGTGTCTTCGTTGAGTTGGTGCGAATCTGTGGCGACCAGCCAACATCCGAGCAGGCCGCTGCTATTGGTCGTATCGCCTCGCACTTTATGACTTTAAGGCGAATGTCGATCTCCGTGGCCGGCATGCTCGAGCAGGGTAAAGATGTGGTAGTGGAAGCAGCCCTAGTCAAAGAACTTGGCAACAACTTTGAAAAGTTATTGCCAGAAATAGCGCGCACAGTGGTCCCTGATCTGAGCCTAGAAAACCCAGAAGCCCAGCGACTGTTCCGCCAAACCTTTGAAGAGACTATGTTGCTTTCGCCATCGTTTACCTTGCGCGGTGGCACACGAGAGATTTTGCGCGGTGTCATTGCCCGTGGGCTGGGGTTGAGGTAACACAATGGATACACAACAACTCATTCAAGACACGGCTACTAAGATTTTTTCTGATCATTGCGACAAGGCGTTATTGGATCGTAGTGAGAGCGGCGAATTCGCCAGCGAGCTTTGGCAACAAATTACCGCTAATGGCTTCCACCAGCTGGGTGATGCGGCCAGTGGCACAACAGCTGCCGATACTTATGCATTCCTCAAAGTCTGTGGGCGCTTCGCGGTGCCCTTGCCGATGAGCGAAATCATATTAGGTCACAGCTGGGGGATAGGTTCATTAGCGCCCTGTGCAGGCCTTATCAGTATAGGTAGAGCCCATGGTGATACTGCAATACAGGTGCCTTGGGGCCGCCGGGCTGCTCGGGTCTTTGCGGTGCAGGCAGAGTCCTTGGAAGTGACCGTGACCGACGCGCCGGTACTCGCGCAGGAAGATATCAACATGGCGGGCGAGGCCCGGGATAGCATGGCGATGGCTGGCCAGATACAACAAATAGTTTTGGCCGATGATCCTTTTGCGCAAATGGCCCTTGCACGGACAAACCTGATGGCTGGAACGCTGCAGGCGGTGCTTGATCTAGGTCTGCAATTTGCTGCTGAGCGTGAACAGTTTGGCCGTTCGATCAGTAAGTTTCAGGCAATACAGCACAGCTTGGCGGTAGTCGCTGCGGAAGTAGCTGCAGCTCAGCGTGCCGCAGATGCGGGGGTCGATGCGTTGGGCACCGATCGATTTGTTGCAGAAGTGGCGGCGAGTAAGGCGCGTGTTGGCGAAGCAGTAGGAATTGTTGCAGAGCAGGTCCATCAGGTTCATGGGGCTATGGGGTTTACTCACGAGCATCGGTTGCATCATTTCACCCGCCGTTTGTGGGCATGGCGCGACGAATGGGGTAACGAAGCCTATTGGCAGCGCGTATTGGGTGCGAGGCTCGTGGCCTTGGGCGCCGATCGGGTGTGGAACTACATCGCAACCCGGGGTTAGCGACCTACTTCAGGCGTGTCTCTTTAGCAGAGCAGATACGGGTGCGAGGCTAGTCGCTATAGATGCGGGTTAGGTGATAGCGGACCAAGTGAATACAAATTTATTGCACTTGGTCCTGAGCTCATCCATCAATTGCGTCTGTTGAACCTAGAAGTTCACAATCATTTTGCCGGTATTGGCGCCCGTAAAGAGACCAATAAACGCTTCACTCGCGTTCTCGATCCCGTCATGCACAGTTTCCTTTGAAGTGATCTGACCACTAGTGACCCATTGCTCCATATCCTTGCGGAACTGGGGCGCCAGATGATTGAAATGGCTCACAATAAATCCGCGCAGAGTCAGACCTAGGCCAATGGCCATCGATAGGTTGTTTGGGCCGGGGCGGGGTGAGGTGTCGTTGTAGGTGGCGATAGCACCACACAGTGGAATACGACCGAATGGGCGCATGCACATGATGGCCGCCTGCAGATGCTCTGCACCGACATTATCAAAGTAAACATCCAGGCCTTCCGGCGCGCCTTCTTTGATGTGGCCGATTAAGCTGCCGTCGTTGTAGTTGAACGCATGGTCGAAACCGAGTTCGTCGGTTAACAATTGCACTTTATCGTCAGAACCGGCACTGCCAATAACTCGGCAGCCTTTGAGCTTGGCAATTTGGCCGACAATGCTGCCAACAGCCCCAGCGGCGCCGGAAACGAATACCGTTTCGCCATCTTTAAGGGCGCCGACTTCCAATAAGCCGACATAGGCGGTCATTCCTGGCATGCCAATAGTGCCGATGTATGCAGAAGGTGGCGCTACAATCTCGCCCAGCCGCTCGATGCCCTCGGTCGAGGCGGTATATGCCTCGCGCCAGCCCCAGGCACTGGACACATAATCTCCAGGCTGAAAGTCGGGGTGAGCAGATTTGCTCACCTTGCCGATGCTGCCGCCGGTCAAAGCCTCGCCGATTTGAAAGGGCGGCACGTAGGATTTGCGGTCATACATGCGGCCACGCATATAGGGATCCACCGACATACAGATATTTTCTACTTGGATTTCGCCGTCCTGTGGTTCTGGGACGTCGATATCGATGATTTGAAAATTATCCGCGGTGGGCATGCCCTCCGGGCGAGTTTTTAATGCAACAGCGCGTGCTTGCATGATTGGTCTCCTAGTTTTTGTTGTTAATTATTCGTTGGAAATAGTTATTTCTTGGTCCGTTATGAATTCCAACAATGCCGCCTGGCCGTTACGTGTGGCTTCGATGCCGCGTTCCAGCGCCGCGACGATTTCGTTCGGGTCAGTAACCCGCTCACCGTAACCCCCGAATGCTTTTGCCATATCAGCATAGTGGCCAGAGATGTCAGTTGATCGATATTTTTCTGTCGATACAGGCATGATTGGCAATTCGATGGCCATCGAGAAGTTGTTAAACAAAATCGACAAAATCGGTATGTTTTCGCGCACAGCAGTCTCGAAATCCATGCCGGTAAAACCAATCGCTGCATCACCCCATACATTAATGCAGAGTTTTTCTGGTGCCGCGAGTTTGGCGCCCATGGCCAAACCGAGACCATACCCTAACTGGGTAGTCTTGCCCCAGCCGATATAAGACAGCGGTGCGGTCGCTGTCCAAAACGGTGTCGTCTGGTCGCGAGGACTGCCTGCATCATGGGTGATGATGACGTTTTCTTTGTCCACCAAACGATCCAGTTCTGCGACAACTCGATATGGATTGATCGGTGCCTCATTATTAGTAAGTTTGGGTAACCATTCGCTCATCCAGGCTTCTCTGAGAGCGGTAATTTTCTCAGGTTCGTCAGTCCGGGTTGCAGCGGGGGCCTTATCAAAGTCCTGCATTGCAGTATTTAAAGCCGCGAGGGTCAGCTTGGCATCGCCAATCAGCCCATGCTGAGCCGGCACGTCCTTGTTCAAATCCATAGGATCAAGAGTGGCGTGAATAATGGTTTTATCCTTTGGCATGGGTACGCCAAAGGCAGTCAGCGCGAAGGAGACGCCGACGCCGAATATCACGTCTGCCTCGGCCAAATAGTGCTTAACCGGTCTGGGATTAGCGCGTCCGCCGCTGCCCAGTGAGAGCGGATGATCCTCCGGAAACGCGCTCTTGCCTTCGATACTGGTGGTGACTGGAATATTCCAGGTTTCCGCGAGTGTTTTCAGCTCGTCCCAAGCTTTGGCGTAGTGCACACCCTGACCCGCGTAGATTACCGGGTGTTTGGCTTGTGCCAGTACCGCAGCGGCGGCCTCGACATCGGCTGGGTTTGGTCCAGATTTGGCGCTGAACGCAGGCTCGTAGACCCAACTATCAGGCACCTCCTCGTTCATAACATCTAAGGGCACTTCGATCATTACCGGTCCGGGACGTCCATTGCGCAATTGAAAGAACGCACGGCGCATAATTTCCGGTACCGCTTTGCCCATGGTGATGGGTTCCGCCCACTTAGTGACATGTTGCATGTTCAAGGTGGAATTAAAGTTTGGGTAGTAGTGGGCTAAGCGCCGTGGATAGCCCGCTGGAATCACCAAAATTGGCACAGATTCGGAATAGGCCTGAGCAACGCCCCCAAAGGCATTTTCAGCACCAGGGCCATGCTGCATACAGAACACACCAATCTTGTCGCCAGAAGATAAGCGCGAATAGGCGTCGGCCATATGTAGGCCAATGCGCTCCTGACGCACAATGACGGTGCGAATATCAAGTTTTGCGGCGGCTTCGATGAGTGGGTTAACAGGATAGGCGAATAAAATGTCAATGCCCTCAGCCTTCATGGCATGGGCGATGGCGTCCACGACTTGCATAAGAAACTCCCCTAATGTTTGGGTCTAGTTTGGCAGCAAGTGATGGAACTGTCAGGTTCAATTCAGCAGAGAAGTATCAGCTCGTTGCAGCGGGTTCGAGGTGAATTTTGCCGATTCGATAGTCAATGGTCACAACAAAGTCTTTCAGCACATCCCAACCCAATAACCCGCGCGACTTACTTACATTACGCTGTATTTTCGATCCTGGACGCCGGGTTCGTTTGAACATCGCATGGTCTTGATCCTTGGCGGCAACGCTTACTAGGGTATTAGTGCTCTCAAATTGGCCAAGTTTGACCGAGGGTAATCTAAATTGTTCTATGGACCCGCTGCCGTTTATACCCTTCGCGCGTTTAAGTGTTGTCTGGCCTTCAGTCAGCCAGCCTCTTTTGGCGGCAAGTGAACGTTCAATCCACAATCCAGATTTGGCACCGGTATCTACAGTTACCCAAAGTGCCTGTCGATCGTTGAGCAGCACCTTCGCTAATACACCAGTGGTCTGCTTATCCGTTCGTGAAGGCACATTGCTGAGTGCGTGGAGATCTAGAGTGTCACGTGTAAGCCAACGCATGCGTTGATTTGGATAATCAAATTGAAAAATGAATTGTGCTAGAAAATCTCCGCCGATGAGCAGTTGGGTTTTCGCCGAATTTAGAGTGACCTCGTGCAAGTGGGCGAACCGAGTTTCAACGCCGAGCAGAGTGGCCGGAAGATTCTTATGTAAACGACGCTTTTGCTTTTTAAAGAAACCGTTGACCGTAACTTCGTCCGCGGCATCGGGTAATAGATTATTTTTACGCAGGAAGCGGCTATTAATTGCACTCTGATGAGCCCCAGTGTCGATAATTGAATAGCCCTCAATCCCGGCGAAGGAGGAGGGCACGAGCAGTTTGCCGTCCTTGACCGTGATCGGAATCCAGTCGCTGGTGCCGGCGGCGCTGGCAAGAGGTGTCAGGAGAATACTCAATGTTAAAAGCAGCCTGAATATTTGCATCAATCCTGTCCCAAGATAAAAAGAACAGGTCTTGGTTTATGTCTACAGCGGTTGCTCTGAAAGCAAGAGAAGATCAGCGGTAGAGAATTGGCGATAGAAGGTTGCCCTAGACAATGAATAGTTGAACAAAAAGGCTGCAAGTCGGAAAAAGGCGCTGCGCCGTCTGCGATAGTCTGTACACTGCACGCTCGGTTTGGTTGATCACTTGGGGAGAGCATGTCGGACAACACGCAACAAAATCCGTATACCAGTATGTCAGCGCGCTATTACGCGCTGGGATTATTGACCGTGGTATACACTTTCAATTTCATTGACCGGCAGTTGTTGTCGATTCTGCAGGAGTCCATCAAGGCTGACCTGTTGCTGTCAGACCAACAATTAGGCTTGCTCACTGGCTTTGCCTTCGCGCTCTTTTACGTTACCGCGGGTATCCCTATTGCCCGTTGGGCAGATCGTGCGAATCGCCGCAATATTGTGGCCCTGGCTATCGGTACATGGAGTTTTATGACCGCTGTCAGCGGCTTTGTGCAAAACTACGTACAGTTATTGCTGGCGCGAATTGGTGTAGGGGTAGGCGAAGCTGGTGGCAGCCCGCCTTCACACTCCATCATTTCCGATATTTTTCCGCCAGAGCGGCGGGCCAGTGCCCTAGCGTTTTACTCAATGGGGGTGAACTTCGGCATCCTATTTGGGTTTTTAGTTGGTGGTTGGTTGAATGAGTTCTTTGACTGGCGCACTGCTTTCTTGGTGGTTGGAGTTCCGGGTATTTTGATCGCCCTATTGGTGCGCTATACCTTGCGCGAGCCGATCAGAGGTTTGTCCGAGCAGCGAACTAGCGAAGCTGACACGGTACCCTTCGCTAATGTGCTGAGTCTGTTGAAGAGCCGAGCGTCTTTTCGGCATATGGCTTTTGGTGCGGCACTCAACGCCTTCGCAGGCTACAGTACCAGTAGCTGGACCGCCTCGTTCATGATCCGCAGCCATGGCATGACCACTGGTGAGTTAGGCACTTGGTTGGCACTAATCCTAGGATTGGGCGGCGCCATAGGTGTTCTTTCGGGTGGCGTTATTGCAGAACGGCTTGCTCGCAAAGATGTGCGCTGGTACATGTGGTTGCCGACGTTGACAGGTTTGATCTGTATTCCGTTTATGATCGCAAACTATCTTGTGGCAGGCGCCTATACAGCGCTGATTGTGGCGATCATTCCGGGCATTTTGTTCAACGTTTATCTAGGCAATACCCTGGCCATGACCCATGGTCTAGTGGGCCTGCGTATGCGCGCCTTGGCCTCAGCGATTCTATTCTTTATTTTGAATCTGATCGGACTTGGGCTAGGACCGTGGGCAGTGGGCGTGCTCAGTGACGTTTTGGCGCCGACCCTAGGTCAAGAGTCACTGCGTTATGCGATGCTGTACCTCCTGCCGATAGCTATGACTTGGTCAGTATTCCATTTCTATATGGCATCAAAGACATTGAAGGAGGATCTAGCGCAAGCGCCAGATTAACGGCTCACCTCACAGGTGGTGCGTCCTATTGGCGAGCGTGCTTTGCACGCTCGTACAGCCTGTCCCCTTGTTAAGCAGAGCGTGTTTTTTTGTAAGGCGGGCTTGATCGAAAATACCCGATGGCCTTGGGTGTGGCATCGTTAATAAAGCGCTCGTTGCTCAACGGATTAAGCTGTTGCGTGATGGGTCATCCCAGAACAGATAGTTCGCTCGGGCATCTTCCTCATCGACCTGGCGCACCTCACAGAAGCCGTTGAAGTGTTTCGACTTACCCTTTACCCAAGCGTGTTTAGAGGTGCTTTGGTAGATAAGTTTCTCGCGTACGTCCAAGCAAGAATTGAGTCGGAGAAAAAAGTACTCGTCGCCAGTCCGGTTTTGGCCAGCATCTAGAAGCACTAGAACAAATATTATGACCGGATTCATTATCTCTGCTTCTCGTTGATCGGATGGCGTTAGCTCATCTTGGAGCGCCAATACCCATAGCTTGATTTATACAGGGTGCATTGTGGCCAAGTTCTAACGCCGACAATTTCAGGTTGGCGACAGCGAATCACTGCAGTTACAGAGTCAAAGTTGCTCGATTCTATAAACATCATTGCGGGATAACCTCTGGTCGCGCGTTTCCGATATGCCCCATAAGGACAAACCAAAATTGGCCCAGAAGATTTACTACTGGATAGATCGAACAGATGAAAGGCTATAAAAAGTCGATCAGCGGTAGTTTTTGCAGCATAGCAGCCGAAAAAACAAATCGGCGATTATCCTTTCCTGATAGGGCACAGGTGCTTGGTTAGAAAAAATCCCTAGGCACAAAAAAGGGCGGTTGCCCGCCCTTTTTTTGCAAGGTTGTGAACCGATCTAGAACTGGTTCATGGTGTTTGCCGCACCGCCTGCAAGCAGGGCTTTTTCGCCAAGGAAGTATTCCTTGTGATCGTCGCCAACGTTAGAGCCGGCAAGATCCTGGTGCTTAACTGACGCCAGTTCTTTACGGATTTCTTGTCGCTGTACGTCGCGCACATAAGCCAGCATACCCAGATCGCCGAAGTAGCCTTCTGCTAACACGTCAGTCGACAATGCGGCGGTATGGTAAGTCGGTAGCGTGATCAAGTGGTGGAAGATGCCAGCTTCCCGCGCCGCATCGGCCTGGAAGGTGTTTACCAATTGATCCGCGGCGGCGGCCAGCTCTGTGCTGTCGATCGCTACATCCATAAGGCCCATTGGGTTTTCTGCGGGATCCGGATAGGCAGACACATCTTTGCCTGCGGCTTTCATTTCCTCGTATACCTGCTCACGGAATTTCAGTGTCCAGTTAAACGATGGAGAGTTGTTGTAAACCAATTTTGCTTCTGGTCGCACTTCGCGCACGGCATTCACCATGGCGGCGATTTGCTCAACATTGGGCTTTTCGGTTTCGATCCACAACAGATCAGCGCCATGTTCCAAGCTGGTAATGCAGTCCAGTACTACGCGGTCGAAGCCAGTATCGTCTTTAAACGCGTACAAGCCGTTGTCCAGGCGCTTCGGCTTCGCGAGCTCGCCATTGACGCGAATAGTGATGTCGCCATCTTTCAGATCCGCAACATCGTTGACCACTTCGGTATCGAGGAAGTCATTGTACTTGCTGCCAAGGTCACCAGGCCGCAGCGACACGGGCACTTTCTGGGTCAGGCCTGCGCCTAATGAGTCGGTGCGCGCAACGATGATGCCGTTATCGATGCCCAGCTCTAGGAATGCGTAGCGTACAGCGTTGATCTTTGAGACGAAGTCTTCGTGGGGCACGGTAACCTTGCCGGCCTGGTGTCCACACTGCTTGGCATCAGAAACTTGGTTTTCGATTTGGATGGCACAAGCACCGGCTTCGATCATGCGCTTGGCGAGCAGATAGGTGGCCTCTTCGTTACCGAAGCCCGCATCGATGTCAGCGATGATTGGCACTACGTGTGTTTCGTAGTTGTCGATCTGCTGAATAATGCCGTCCACATCACCGCCATTGGCTCTTGCTTCGTCCAGTTCGACAAAGATATGGCGCAGTTCCCGCGCATCGGCCTGCTTGAGGAAGGTATAGATCTCTTCGATCAGATCAGACACGGTAGTTTTTTCGTGCATGCTCTGGTCTGGCAATGGCCCAAACTGCGAGCGGAGTGCCGCGACCATCCAGCCTGACAGATAAATATAGCTGCGGTCAGTGGTTTGGCGGTGTTTCTTAACGCTCATCATGACCTGTTGCGCTACAAAGCCGTGCCAGCAACCCAGGGACTGGGTGTATTTACTGGAGTCTGCATCGTATGCGGCCATATCGCGGCGCATTATGTCGGCAGTGTATTGGGCAATTTCTAAACCGGTTTTGAAGCGGTTTTGTAAATCCATGCGTACTGCGTATTCGGCATTAATGGCGCTCCACTCTTGCTTAGCGCTAATGATTGAGCGTTTTTCTTCGATCAGGTCAAGATACGTTGACACGATGTTTTCCTCTCTGGTTTCGGCTGATAGATATCTGTTGAGCCCGCAGCGTGCTTACACCTAAGGCCAAAGCGTGCGCAAGTTAGCAGGCGGGGGAACTTATTAAAAAGGAATAATTCACAAGCAATATATTCCTTTCAATCAAGTTGTGAGGGTCCAAGAATATTTGCCCGATCGATCTCTAAAGAGTGAAATCAATGCTGCCGAGCGACCCGTAGTCGGCCCGATAGTGCCCGGGTTTGCCGGGATGCAAGGCGCCGATAGATCCGGTCATCAGTAAATGATCCGCGTGCAGTGGATAGCCCATTCGCATCACCTCATTAAGCAGCCAGCTGAGGGCATGCCACTGGCCCTGCATAATGCTGCCAGCGCGCTCTGAATGCAGCATGTCGCTCTTTTGCAAAAAGCGGATTGCCTCCTGGTCTAAATCCGGGCGGCTAGTGGTGTCGTGCCATGGGGCGGCAATAGGGATGCCAGGGATGAAGGCATAGGTTGCCGAATTGCTGGCTATCAGGTCGACCGCATTAGGTCGCTGTTCAAGATTGGGTGCCGCTAACTCGATTACCGGCAGCACGCTTTGAACACTTGTTCCAACCTGTTCCTCTGTCTGCGGTGTTGTTATGTCATGGCCGAGGCGAAAACCCAGTTCGGTCTCCAGCATCACCGGCCGGTCGGTAGGCACGGTACTTGGTGCAGTTCGTTCGCCGCCGCCGAACAGCACGCCAATCACCGGTTGGTCTACACCCATCATCTGCTGTGCTGGGGGCGCTGTTAGCGCTGCCTTATAGCCAACTAAGGAACCCCAATCGCCGGCTGCGCTCAATGCGTCGACAAAGGCCTTTTGCAATGCGTAGGCGTCAGCAACAGTTGCGTCAGGGCAGTCGGCACTGAGATTGCGGTAGGGACGTTGGTCGCGCAGCCGTTGCACTTGTTCTGCTGCCCAGTCATCAGGATCGGGTAGATTCGTCGAATTGTTCACACAGCCTCCAAAATTGTCGGGCGACAGAGTATAAAGGCAATCTTATCAAGCCCATCACCCCATGACTTTGGAGCACCGAGTGACCAGCAACCGCGCCGAGCGCCTTCTCAATGCATTGGATCTGAAGCAGATCGAGGAAAATCTCTATCTGGGTGAAAACGAACCGGAGAATGGTGAGAGAATTTTCGGCGGTCAGGTGCTTGCTCAAGCCGGTATGGCCGCCTATCGAACAATTACCGATTTAGATACCCACTCGATGCATGGGTATTTTCTGCGCCCTGGGAATCCCAGCAAACCGGTGCTCTACGAGGTTGAACGCATTCGCGACGGTCGATCTTTTTCCACTCGGCGGGTCGTTGCAATTCAGTCAGGCCAGGCCATCTTCAATATGGATATCTCCTTTCAAGCCGCAGAAATAGGGCTTGAGCACAGCCTGCCGATGCCCAATGTGCCTTTGCCCAACGAACTGCAAGAAGACCGCAAAGTTGCACAAAGGCTGGGTGGTGCTGAAGCGGATCCGCGTTTGAGCACAATGCTGAAGCTCGAGCGACCTTTTGAACTGCGCTCGGTTTTTGAGCTTGGTACCCCGGCCTGGGCAGCAGCGCGGGCGTGGAATCCTGTATGGGTGCGTTTTATGGCGCCGGTGACAGAAGCGGTGGGGCCTTCACAGCCTATCTCTCGGTGTTTGCTGGCCTATGCGTCGGATATGGGATTGGTCTCCACAGGCTATTTGCCCCATCAGCACGAGATCGACCGGTCGCAACTGCAATTGGCAAGCCTTGATCACAGTCTGTGGATTCACCGGCCGGTGCCGATAGATCAATGGCTACTCTTTCATAAGCGCACTTCGATAGCTCAAGGCGCGCGGGCACTAGTCCATGCCGATTTTTTTTCCAGTGACGGAGAGCTGATTGCGTCAGCGACTCAGGAGGGCTTACTGCGGGCTAAAGAGTAGTTTTTTCATAACGCGTATCGGTTACGCGAAATGAGACTTGGTTAGCCCGCGCACGCAATAGATCAGCGTATTGATCATCGTTTAAAGGGATATGGGTGGCATCTGTAATGGTTTGATTCCAGGTTGGGTCAACGCTATGCCAACTTCCCTCAGCGTGGACTTCGTTCCATGCATGAAACCGAAAACCGGGTGCGCCGGAAGCATCGTACGCTAACCCATAAATTGTGCGGGCGGGTAGGCCGGCACTCCGCGCCAGCGTTGTATAAAGATCTGCGAAATCAGTGCACTCGCCGCGACGCTCCGCCAGTGCGGTAAGTACCGTATCCGCGTGCTGCTGTTCGGTATAGCTTAACTGGCTGTGGGTAAAAGCAACCAAGCGCTGGGCATCAGCAAGGTCGTCACCGGATAGTGCAAAGCGCTGCAGCAACTTGCGTATCTTCGGATGCTGAATCGGAAAGTCGATGTGTTCGGCAAGATAAGTTTCGGGCATCGGGTTGGTGCTGCTCGCTGACAGGGTGCCGGGTCGCCCGACTATGGTTTTGGGCAGCGCGCTGTCGCCAACGACTTGCAGCTTGAGTTCCGCCAACTGTTGACGTTTGACCAATGCTACATCTAGCGCGAATTTTTGTGTCGTACCCAGCGCCACGGCTGTGGGCAGAACGGCCGGAATGGCCTCGTCGCGCGAACTCAGTGTCACATCATAGCGCCCTGCCATAGTGAGCTTGGTCGCCAGATAGTCCCGATCCAGCCGGGTCTGGGTTGCCGATGCTGCATGCGCACCGGTCAGGTCATAGCCGTGCTCATCACGCCCCAACAATCGATGCTGGCGCCGGCTGATCTGGAGTTTTTCGAAATCCACATAGGGTGCACTTAAAGTGCTGCCGAGTTGTGGTTCGGAATGCAGCCACGATTCAACCGCATACATTTCCTCGAGCTGTAAGGAGCCTTTGAAGCGGGTGTGGCTAACACTACTGTTGCGCATGATCGTGGCGGTATAGATGGAATCCTCGCTGCCTTGATCAGGCTCTAAGGATACCGCGCTGTATTGTTCACCGATGCGCTGGCTGTATGCCGCGCGCCGCAGTTGCCAAGGTGTTGTGGATGCAAAATGCAGTTGTTGATTAATGACTACCGCTGGAGCATCCGGCGGGTGGTAGTTAATTTCGGTGGTGAGTGCGAAGTCCAGCACAGTGTTGCGCATATAGCCAATGTGTTGACCGTTTTGCTCAATCCGATACCAGCTTTCGCCGTCGCTGTGATGGGCGATATTTGGTGACGGCGCACCGGTTTCAGGCAGCAGCATGTAGCCGCCCACCAAGGCTAATATTAGTAGCGGCCAGAAAACTTGGCGCACTCGGCTCCTACCTTATGATTTGAATGAACTGTGTGGCGCATGGTAGGCCAGAGAACGCGGCTAAGATAGGTCTTGGGCTTTTCCAAAGCCGCTGTGTCAGGCAAGATGCACCAGTCGGCAGTACGTCGATATCTTTAATGCAAATCACCAATAAGACAGCTTAATGGACAGCCCCCCCACCGATTTTATTCGCCAGCGTATTCAGTCTGATATTGCCGAGCAGCGCCTTGCTCAAGGTGTCATAACGCGATTTCCACCAGAGCCGAATGGCTATCTGCACATTGGCCACGCGAAGAGCATATGTTTGAACTTCGGTGTGGCAGAGCAATTTGGCGGCAAGACGTTTTTACGTTTTGACGACACCAATCCGCTGAAAGAAAGTGATGAGTATGTTGAAGCGATCAAGGCGGACGTGTCTTGGCTTGGATTTTCCTGGACTGAGGTCACTCATGCCTCGGACTACTTTGAGCAAATCTACGGCTATGCTGTGGACTTGATCAAAGCCGGTAAGGCCTTTGTGTGTTCGTTAGATGCTGAAGCCATGCGACTTACCCGTGGCACGCTTACTGAACCCGGACAAGACAGCCCACATCGGCAACGCAGCGTAGAGGAAAACCTCGACTTGTTTCAGCGCATGCGCGCGGGTGAATTCGCCGAGGGCGAACACGTGCTGCGGCTGAAGATCGATATGGCCTCGCCGAATATTAATTTGCGCGACCCGGTGATTTACCGTATCCGCTACGCTACTCATCAGCGCACGGGCGATGACTGGTGCATTTATCCGATGTATGACTTCACGCACTGTATTTGTGATGCGTTGGAGTCTATTTCCCATTCGCTGTGCACTCTGGAGTTCGAAGACCATCGGCCGCTTTATGATTGGGTACTCGACAATATCAACCTGGACTATCACCCGCCGCAGATAGAATTTTCGCGCCTTGGTTTGGAATACACGGTAATGAGCAAACGAATTCTAAATCGTTTGGTGACTGACGATTTGGTCGACGGTTGGGATGACCCGCGAATGCCGACGGTCGCTGGGTTGCGCCGCCGCGGCGTAACGCCCGCGGCCATTCGTGACTTCTGCGCGCGCATTGGCGTGACCAAACAAGACAACACGGTAGAGATGAATTTACTCGAATTCTGTGTGCGCAAGGATATGGAGAGTACGGCTCCCCGTGGTATGGGGGTGCTCGAACCGTTAAAGGTGGTAATAACGAACTTTGCCGAACCCCAACCCATTGAATTAAGTGGTCCGTGGCACGCGCAGAATGAGGCGCTCGGTCAGCGTACACTGCCATTCGGTAGGGAATTATTTATCGAGCGTTCCGACTTCGAGTTAGAACCACCGAAGAAGTACAAACGTCTGTCGCCCGGCGAAATGGTGCGTTTACGCTATGCGTTCATTATTCGCTGTGATGAGGTGATTTATGACGCTAGCGGCGAGATCGCACAGTTAAACTGCACCTACTTCGAGGATTCGCGTAGCGGTCAAGACACTTCAGGACTAAAACCCAAGGGTGTGATTCATTGGGTAGACGCCGAGGCCGGGGTGCCGGTGCAGGTGCGCGATTATCAGCGCCTGTTCAGAGTACCTAATCCCAGCAGTGATACTTTGCTCGAAGACATTAACCCAGAATCTGTGGTGCTCCTCGACGCGGTGGTCGAACCCGCAATCATGGCCAGTGACAGCGAGCGGTTTCAGTTCGAGCGACAGGGCTATTTCTGTAAAGACTCGGAACAGGCTAACGTCTTTAATAAGACGGTAAGTTTGCGCGAAGGGTTCTGAGTAACGCTGATGCCTGAGTCGTCCTCAATAACGGTAATGGAAGTCAGTCCGCGTGACGGGCTGCAGAACGAGGACACGCTGCTTACTACTGAGCAGAAACTGCAGCTAATTGACCATGCCCTAGATGCAGGGTGCAAGCGCATTGAAGTGACGAGCTTCGTGCACCCCAAACGCGTACCGCAAATGGCCGATGCCGAAGCGGTCTGCGCGGGTTTACCCGAGCGTGCTGATGTGCGCTACACCGGGCTCATCCTAAACGACCGCGGTTATCAGCGATTGCGCGATACAAAGCTGCATGAGGCCGGCCTTGTGGTCCCCGCTACCGATACCTTTGGTGAGAACAATCAGGGTTTGTCGGTAGCCCAGGGGTTGAGCATGGCGGCAGAAATTATCGCGGACGGCAGACACAGCGGCTTCCCGGTGCAGGTCACCATTGCCGTAGCCTTTGGCTGCCCGTTTGAAGGGGAGGTGCCGCTTGCGCGTATACAAAGTATGGCAGAGACATTAGCGGCAGCGGGGCCGGTGGAGATCGCGCTGGCCGATACCATTGGTGTGGGTGTGCCTATGCAGGTGGGGCAGGCGTTTTCAGCCCTTAAACAACAGCTGGGCGAGATGCCGTTGCGCGCGCACTTTCATGACACCCGCAATACCGGCATTGCCAATGCTTATGCCGCTCTGACTGCTGGAGTGAGTGTATTAGACGCCAGTATTGGCGGAATAGGCGGTTGCCCATTCGCGCCTAATGCCAGTGGCAACATTGCCACCGAAGATCTGCTGTACATGCTTAACCGCGGTGCTATCGAGCACGGCATAGATATGCAGCGGCTTATCCATGGGGCGGCCTGGTTGGAAACGGTGTTGGGCAAACCGGTACCGTCCATGCTGCTGAAAGCCGGTGGATTTCCAGACTAACCCCAAGCACCGCTCCCGGAAATACAGCGCTCGCGTAGCTTGGGGCGAAGATCGACAACATTGCCAAAATTACAGTGGCGCGCCGCAACATGGGCAATTAAGGTTCGACCCGGGGATACAGCAATTTCTAGCCGCTATAGAGAGTAAGAAGACATCATGAGTGAAGCGAGTCTCAACGATCGCCAATTTTTTGGCCATCCCATTGGTCTGCGAACGTTATTTTTAACCGAAATGTGGGAACGCATGTCCTATTACGGGATGCGCGCGCTGTTGGTGTTGTACATGACAGGTGCCGTCACTGGGTTTAATCCCGGGCTTGGTTGGAGCCAGTTGGATGCCCAGGCAATTTACGGCGTCTACGTCGGGCTAGTGTACTTTATGGTGGTGCCTGGGGGCTGGTTGGCCGATAACATCCTAGGTCATCAGCGGGCAGTCTTATACGGTGCAATTATTATCGCCTTGGGCCACCTTACTCTGGCGGTGCCGTTAAGCCAGACGTTTTTTCTGGGGCTGGCCTTGGTGGTACTTGGCACCGGTCTACTCAAGGGCAACATTTCCACCATTGTCGGCAAACTCTACCCGGATGATGATCCGCGCCGGGATTCCGGCTTCACCATCTTTTATATGTCGATCAATATTGGCTCGACTATTGGCTATGGCATTTGTGGCTACTTAGGCGAAAAAATAGGCTGGCATTGGGGCTTTGGTGCCGCCGGTATCGGCATGTTGTTTGGGGTCTACCAGTATGTGCGTTATCAGGGGTTATTGGGTGATGCAGGCGCGCAGCCCAATCCCATGTCTGATGAGGCCCGGGGACGATTAGTCCGCTATACGCAAATCGCGCTGACGCTGATGATCGCTGGCATTGCATTGAGCCTAATGGGGTTTGTCGACATTAATCCGCGTATTTTCGCCGAGAATTTTGCTTACTTCTTGACCGTTGTTGCGGGCCTGTACTTTATCTTTTTGTATTTCTTTGCCGGTTTGGACGCGGCCGAGCGTAAAAACATTACCTTGCTGTTTCTATTGTTTATCGCTGCCGCGGCCTTCTGGTCCGGGTTCGACCAGTCTGGCGGGTCGTTGAACATTTTTGCTCGGGATTACACCGATCTGGTGGTTTCTGGCTTCGAAGTTCCAGTGTCGTGGATTCAATTTGTTAATCCTATATTTGTGGTTATTTTTGCTCCGATGTTCGCCGCCGTTTGGGCGCACTTGGCTCGGCGCAATCTTGATCCTTCATTGCCCGTCAAGTTCGCCATCGGCCTGATCTTTATGGCCATCAGCTTCATGATCATGTTGGCGGCGGTTGCGCTGGCAATGGAAACCGCGCCTATTGGTATGCGCTGGTTGCTGCTCACGTACCTATTGCAGACTTGGGGCGAACTTACCTTATCGCCCATCGGCTTATCAGCGTTTTCCCGTTATGCACCGAAACGCTATGTGGGACAGATGTTCGGCCTATGGTTCCTGGCTTCGGCTATCGGCGGCGTGTTGGCCGGGCTCTTGGGCGGTGAGGCTATGGATGAAGGTCTCGCCAGTATGTCGCCCGTATTTACCTTTATGATCGAGTACTACCTCGCCATTGCCGTGGGCGTGCTGATTGCAGCGTGGCTGCTGCGCCGCAAATCTGCCGGTTAGCTGCTCAGTCGCTGCGAAAAAAACTGGCAACTGTAACGGTCTACCCAACTGTCCAGTTGCCAGTTCTCTATGAAAGCACCATGGCCGCCTTGATCAATGAGATCCACAGTGACGCTGTCGGGCAGCTGCTTATAGAAATGCGCGGGGATAATCGGATCGTCCGCAGCTGCAACAATATGTGCGCTCACACCGGCTAAAGCTGAGCCACTCAGATCGTAGGCGGCGCAATAGCTTTCTGTATCGTCAAATTCAGAATGATACTTAATAAAATAGTCGGTAAGCGCGGCAACGCTGGACAGGCTCATTGCTGGGCTAAAGTCGTACAGGGCCGGGAAATGCCGCTGTTTCTCGCGAAATAATTTACGCCACTTAGTAACAAAGTAATTTCGATAAATGACGCTGGATTCGATCTGGCGCATGGTTTCGTAGGGATTGATTGCGGGGCAAATAGCCAGAGTGGTTAACTCAGGAATTGCCCGGGCCAAGCGCAGTGCAAAATTACCCCCCAGTGAATAGCCAATCAGACCGCAGGGCCGCGCCCCCCCTTCTTTCATTAGGTGCCGGGCCAATTCGATGACCTCGTCAATCAACGCCGAATGGAACAATCCACTGTTCAAATGTGTGGTGTCGCCGTGATCGCGAAGGTTGATACGCACGATGTTGAAACCCTGTTGCCATAGCTGGTGCGCGGCTGACAGCACATAAGATGATCGTGAGTTTCCCAGCCAACCGGGAATAATCAGAATCAGTGGTGCTTGGGGATTCTGGGGTTGGGCGTTGCGATGCACGACCAGACGAACCCCCGCGACTTCAATGATTTCTTCAGTGGTGGTCGTTAAGAAGGCCTTGATGGGTTTTGGCACTACGATCTTGCGCGCGACGCTGGAAAAAATGGTTTGTAAATGCGGGTTTGCAAGGCCCAGTGGTGGTGAGAACGGTGAGTCGAAGATCATGGAATGCTCAGGTCTCAGTTGCTTATCGAGTCGGTTGAAAAAATACGGCGCCCGCTAAACCCGAGTTTATTCAGTTCAGTGATGACGCTTTGGCTGCCCGCCAAGTGGGCAGAGCCCACTAGCACAAAGTAGCTGCCCGAGCCGCGCAGCATGTTGGCGATACGCTGTGCCATGCGGGTATTACGCTGGTCTAGTAGCTGGTAAAGAAAATCTTTGGCGGCCGCGGAATCACCCGTTTGCTCGCGGATGAGTGTCGCCACTTCGCCATCGTCGCCGTGAGCCCAGGCGCTCAGCAT
>Ga0163109_10000940_pt1 | contig 22911 bp, 22 predicted proteins | sample CRUFie1St13metaG_FD_108704 | JGI IMG/M metagenome (GOLD analysis project Ga0163109, IMG submission 108704) | Marine microbial communities from the Costa Rica Dome - CRUD Field 142mm St13 metaG | ecosystem: Environmental > Aquatic > Marine > Oceanic > Photic zone | place: Costa Rica: the Eastern... | reverse complement strand
GAAAATTTACATCTAAGTCCTATGCATGCTGGGATTATTGATGGTGTTGGTCCTCGATATTGTCCATCCATAGAAGAAAAAGTAGTTCGGTTTGCAGATAAACCAACGCATCAGATATTTTTAGAACCTGAGGGTCTGACTTCTCACGAGCTTTACCCGAATGGGGTCAGCACTTCGCTGCCGTATGAGGTTCAATTGGATATAATCCGGTCATTGGAAGGTTGTGCTAACGCCTCTATTACTCGTCCGGGTTATGCTATCGAGTACGATTTTTTTGATCCGAGAGATTTGAAATCTACTCTAGAAAGTAAGCTGATACGAAATTTATATTTTGCCGGTCAAATTAATGGCACCACGGGTTATGAAGAGGCCGGCGCTCAAGGACTACTTGCCGGAGCGAACGCTGCATTGAGTGCTTTTGAGAGGCCCCCCTGGATAATCGGACGGGACGAGGGTTACATCGGGGTGATGGTTGATGACCTGACAGCGCTTGGCACACAGGAACCATACCGAATGTTTACTTCGAGGGCGGAATATAGGTTGGCCCTTAGGGAAGACAATGCAGACATTCGGTTTACCGAACGAGCTCGAGAACTAGGTATGGTGAGTGAGCAACGCTGGAAGCACTTTAATTACAGACAAGAGCAAATCGAGAAGGAAACGCAACGTCTGAAAGACACATGGATTCGGCCGGATAAACAAAATTTGCAAAACCTGAACGCCGTGCTGAAATCACCGTTGGTAAAGGAGGTAACAGCACATGATTTATTGAAGAGACCAGAGGTTCACTATCAAGATCTAGTTGATGGTGCAGGGATAGAGCCTCATCAAAATCCATCAATATCTTGTCAAATTGAGATTCTTATCAAGTATTCGGGATATATTGATCGGCAAACCGAAGAAATACAAAAATTAAAAAATAATGAACAAGTGAAAATACCATCTGATCTGAATTATTCATTAATCACTGGTTTATCAAATGAAGTTAGAGAGAAGTTAGTTGATTATCAACCTCAAACTTTAGCGCAAGCTTCTCGTATTCCTGGCGTTACTTCAGCGGCTATCAGTCTTTTACTTGTACACATAAAGAAATTAGATTTGATGAATTTAGCAAGCTAATGAGGCTGCACGCAGATCTTAAAAAGCTTAGAATCGCTCCTAATGAGAGACAGATGAAGGGATTACAGTTAATCCTCAAGCAACATTTAGAATGGAACCAGGTCTTTAACCTAAGCGCACACCGAACAGAAAAGAGCGTCTGGATTTATCAAATTATTGACTCACTAAGCCCTCATCAATTTATTAAGGACGGACATTTGTTAGATATCGGCACGGGCCCCGGTTTTCCTGGCCTTCCTTTAGCGTTGATGTATCCGGATACTCACGTAACCCTATTAGATTCAAATGAAAAAAAACTAGCTTTTGCCAGAAATATTCAATCAATGTGCGATCTCGAAAATGTCACAATCGTCCACAAAAGAATTGAGGAATATCAAATCAACATAAAGTTTGATCAAATTATCAGCCGAGCATTTACACGTCTCAATGGTATTATCCGGTGCTCGCTTAATTTGCTATCGCGAGATGGTGAGATCCTTGCAATGAAGGGCGCTCAGATTGACAACGAGATCCTCGAGGCCGAGGCAGAGTTTGAGAGATGCTCAATGACATCGCACAAATTGCCACACGTTGTCGATGAGCGACGTATGCTTGTACTTGTTAAACAGAGAAAAATCGAATGACTCGCATAATAGCTATAACTAATCAAAAAGGTGGTGTTGGAAAGACTACTACTTGTGTGAATCTGGGCGCTACGTTCAATGAAATGGGTTACCGTGTGTTGGTAGTTGACTTTGATCCTCAAGGTAACACCACTTCGGGATCTGGCGTATCGAAACATGCTATAGAGCAAGACGTTCGGGGACTGTTATTGGGCGAGTCATCGTTTTATGACGCTTGTATTCCTGAAACCGAAGCCGGGTATGATCTTTTACCTTCAGATATCCAGCTAACAGAGGCAGAAGTAAAATTAATTAGTCAGGCTCGGGCGCAATATCGACTGAAGGAAGTATTAGAAACCATTACTGATAACTATGATTTCGTGCTAGTTGATTGCCCACCGGCGTTGAGTATGCTCACGGTTAATGGCCTCATAGCAGCTGATGGTGTGATAATCCCAGTGCAGTGCGAATTTTTCGCTCTAGAGGGAATAGCCGCTCTAATGGAGACCATTGATCAGGTTCGTGCGACACATAATGCGAATTTGGTCATAGATGGTGTTCTTCGTACCATGTATGATCCTAGAACAAGTCTGACTCGCCAAGTCTCGCACCAGTTGGAAAAGTTTTTCGGTGATCGTGTATTCAGAACCGTAATACCTCGGAATGTCCGGTTAGCTGAGGCACCAAGCCATGGACTGCCAGTGTTAAAATACGACAGACTATCAAAAGGTGCTTTATCTTATCTCGCATTGGCTTCCGAACTAAGAAAACGACTCAATTTGAAGACAGCAGCATGACACAAAAAAAACGTGGCTTAGGATTCAATCCGCTGCTAGGGCTAGATCAGTCCACGGTAGACGCTGTACTCAATAAAGATACTGAAACAAAGACCCAAAAAAAATCAGACGACAAAACAGCGATTATTAATTTAGCAATTGAAAAAATAGTTCCCAATCCGTTTCAGCCTCGCACACGCTTCGATGAGTTAGAGCTAGAGGAATTAGCTGATTCTATTCGGCAACATGGCTTAATGCAGCCGGTTATTGTTCGGAGGACAGCACAAGGTTATGAATTGATCGCTGGGGAGCGACGCTGGCGAGCAAGTCAAAGAGTCGGTCTTCAGGACATACCCGGCATAATTCGTGACCTCGATGATCAGCAAGTTGCGGCGCTTGCGCTCATAGAAAATATTCAGCGAGAACAACTGACAGCGATAGAGCAAGCGCGCGCTTTGGCACGTATGCGGGATCAGTTTGCAATGGATCAAACCACCTTGGCCGGAATGATTTCATCCAGTCGATCCAGTGTTGCGAATTTGTTGCGGTTATTAAATCTCTCGCAAAGGGTTCAAACGATGCTAGAGACTGGCGATATAGAAATGGGACATGCTCGCGCCCTTTTGCCCCTCGCTGAGAGTATGCAATTAAAGACAGCTGAGGACGTGGTGCGGTCCCGGTTATCTGTGAGACAGACAGAGATGCTTGTAAGGCGTCTTTTGTCAAATGACTCTGTCACGACGGCAAGCCCTGTTACTAAAGATCCTGATACCAGTCATTTAGAGGCGATCCTCTCGGAAACACTCGGCACCGCTGTACAAATTAAATCAAAGAGAGGCGGAAAAGGTCATATCGTTATCAAATATGGCTCATTAGATATACTTGATGGCATTGTAGATCGTATAAAAGCGAAATAATAAAATGTTTGCTCTTTTACTCGTTTTGACGATTGGCATTGATCCGAAACAGTTGACTGAATATACTCCCGCGACGTGTTAAACAGTAAATACCATTGATGAATCATCCAGCAGTTGCTGTTTTTATATCTCAAACAGCGATTTCATCGGCAGTTGTTATCATTGGATATGTGTTTGAGGGTTTTACATTCGCATTTAGCGCTGCCATAGGGTGCTGTGTTGCGATTGTTCCCCAGGGACTGCTGGGATTTTGGGCATTTCGCGATCGAGGAGCGCGAAACGCCCGCTCAATTGCTCGGAATTTTTTTGTAGGAGAGGGATTGAAGCTAGGTGTTACTGCAATATTATTCGCGGTGATTTGGACATGTTTTAGTAAACTAGAAACCACGGCAGTTTTTGTTGGGTTCGTGACCACGGTCTTAGTCGGACAGTTGAGTATTCCCTTTTTATTGGGCGGAACTCGTAAATATTAATTGGAAATAGTAATGGCGCTTCAAAATCCCACACCGTCGGAATATATTCAGCACCACCTGACAAACCTTACATATGGTTATCACCCTGAAAATGGCTGGTCATTTGCACACGGAGCTCGAGAAGCTTCAGAGATGGGTTTTATGGCTATACATGTTGATACGATGGCATGGTCTTTAGGGCTTGGTATTCTTTTCTGCTGGCTATTTCGAGTTGGCGCAAACGCGGCGCATTCAGGAGTTCCGACGGGTCTATTGAATTTTGTCGAACTTATGGTCGAATTTGTCGATAAGTCGGTAAAGGAGACATTCCATGGAACCAGCAATTTAATTGCGCCGTTAGCGCTAACGATTTGTTGTTGGATCTTCCTAATGAATCTGATGGATCTGGTCCCGGTGGACTTGGTCCCCTATCTTTTCATGGCCGCAGGGGTGGAGTACATGAAGATTGTTCCGACCACCGATGTGAACGCCACATTGGGCATGTCCATCGGTGTTTTTCTATTAATCATTTTCTATTCAATTAAGATAAAAGGTTTAGGTGGTTTTGTGGGGGAGCTTACCCTTCAACCTTTTGGAAAATGGATGATTCCTTTCAATTTTCTTTTGGAGGGCGTAGGCCTGATTGCAAAGCCAATTTCACTAGCGCTACGTTTGTTTGGCAATTTATATGCTGGTGAATTGATTTTTATTTTAATTGCTTTGTTGCCGTTTTATCTGCAATGGTTTTTATCTGTGCCTTGGGCAATTTTTCACATTCTTGTGATCGTGCTCCAGGCATTTATTTTTATGATGCTAACGATAGTCTATCTTTCGATGGCACAAGAGCATCACTAGTATAAATATTTAATCTAACGTCCTTTATATTGGAGAAAACATGGAAACTGTAGTTGGAATGACAGCGATTGCCGTGGCGCTACTTATCGGCATGGGCGCGCTTGGGACCGCCATTGGCTTTGGTATTTTAGGTGGTAAGTTCCTAGAAGGTGCGGCCCGCCAACCTGAAATGGTACCAATGTTACAGGTGAAAATGTTCATTGTTGCGGGTCTTCTCGACGCGGTAACCATGATCGGCGTCGGTATTGCTCTGTTCTTCACGTTTGCTAATCCATTCGTGGCACAGGTTTAAGACGTCCCGATCCTTTGGGTGATTTAACCGACCGCGAGGTGTAATTGTGAATTTAAACCTGACCCTTATTGGGCAGCTCATCGCATTCACGATCTTTGTTGTTTTCTGCATGAAGTATGTTTGGCCCCCTATTTCTATAGCGCTGGCCGATAGACAAAAAAAGATTGCCGAAGGTCTTGACGCTGCAGCCAAAGCGGCTCGTGATCTTGAAAACGCAAAGGCTCAGATTGACAAAGAGCTGAATGAAGCGCGTAGTCAAGTGACGGAGCTGCTAGAGCAGGCCAACAAAAGATCGTCACAAATCGTCGAAGAAGCACAGGAGAAGGCGCGATTGGAGGCTGAAAAAATTATGACCTCAGCTCAGGCGCAGATCGCGCAAGATGCGGCTCAGGCGAGGGAGTCTCTCCGAGCAGATGTCGCGAAACTTGCCGTCGCTGGGGCTGAAAAAGTTCTTGGTGCGTCTGTTGATCAGGCGACCCATAAGAAACTGTTGGCTCAGCTGGCCAAAGAGCTCTAGGGGGCGACAAATGGCAGAATTCACCACGATCGCCAGGCCTTATGCGAAAGCGGCATTTTCGTACGCTACAGAGACAGAAACTCAAACGCAGTGGCGAGAATTTTTACAAAAGGCAGCAACCATTGCATCAGACGATGCGATGGTCGAGGTCCTAAAAAATCCCGCTGTATCGGCAGAGACCAAGTGCGCAATGCTCGATGATTTGACTAAGGACCGAGAAGTAAATGGTTCGCTATCATTGCTAAAGGCATTGTCTCATTATGGGCGTCTTTTGGTTCTGCCTTCTATTTCTTCTGAATATGACGCATTGGTAGCTCAGGGGGAAAGAGCTTTGGAGGTCACTATAACCAGTGCGTTCCGGCTTGAAAAAGACGAACTTCAGCTTTTAGAGTCGAAGTTGAAGAAGCAACACAAGGGCAAAACCATTCGTGTTCAGACTGCTGTGGATAAATCTTTAATCGGTGGGTTTGAAATTCGATCGGCTGACACTGTAATTGATGCAACGGTGCGTGGCCGGCTTTCTAAGATTGCCGAGTCATTGTCCGCATAAGCAAAGAAAATTTGAAAGGATAGTTTCATGGATCAATTGAATCCTTCTGAGATCAGCGAACTGATCAAGCAGCGCATCGCGAAAGCAGATATCGCTGTCTCAGCAAAAAATGAGGGAACGATAGTCTCTGTTTCAGACGGCATTGTTCGTATCTATGGTCTTGCAGGCGTGATGTACGGCGAGATGATTGAATTTAATGGCGGCATCTATGGTATGGCTCTGAACCTTGAGCGCGATTCTGTAGGCGCAGTTGTTCTCGGCGATTATCAGAAACTTGCGGAAGGTCAGACCGCTCGTTGTACGGGCCGTATTCTTGAGGTTCCCGTCGGAAACGGTTTATTGGGCAGAGTGGTGGATGCTTTGGGTAACCCAATCGACGGGAAAGGCGATATCGATTTTGATGAGACAGATGCAATTGAAAAGGTGGCCCCGGGCGTTATTGCTCGCCAATCTGTAGATCAACCGGTCCAGACCGGACTAAAGGCAATTGACTCTATGGTCCCGATTGGACGTGGTCAAAGAGAATTGATAATTGGTGACCGACAGACCGGCAAGACGGCCGTCGCTATTGATGCCATCATCAACCAGAAAGGAACCGGTGTTAAGTGCATCTACGTTGCGATTGGCCAGAAGCAATCATCGATAGCGTCGGTTGTTCGTAAGCTTGAAGAACATGGTGCTATGGACCACACAATTATTGTTGCAGCTGGTGCTGCTGATCCAGCGTCCATGCAATTTTTAGCGCCATTCTCAGGCTGCACGATGGGCGAGTATTTCCGTGATCGTGGCGAAGACGCGTTGATTGTGTACGACGATTTGTCAAAGCAAGCGGTTGCTTATCGCCAGATTTCTTTGCTTCTGCGCCGTCCACCAGGGCGAGAGGCGTATCCTGGTGACGTTTTTTATCTTCACTCACGCCTCTTAGAGCGTGCGGCGCGGGTGAATGCAGAATATGTGGAGCAGCTTACTGGCGGTAAAGTGAAGGGACAAACTGGGTCTTTGACAGCGCTGCCGATTATTGAGACCCAGGCCGGCGACGTCTCCGCATTTGTGCCGACTAACGTAATTTCTATCACCGATGGACAGATCTTCCTCGAGACAAATCTCTTCAATTCTGGGATCCGGCCAGCGATGAATGCAGGTATTTCGGTATCACGAGTCGGTGGTGCGGCCCAGACAAAAATAGTGAAAAAACTGGGTGGAGGCATCCGCCTAGCACTTGCGCAGTACCGGGAGTTAGCAGCGTTTGCTCAGTTTGCGTCTGACTTGGACGATGCTACACGTAAACAGCTCGAGCACGGGCAGCGTGTGACAGAGCTGATGAAGCAAAAGCAATATAGCCCACTATCAGTTGCAGAAATGGGCATAGTGCTTTTTGTTGCGAACGAGGGGTACTTGGACGATGTTGATGTGACAAAGGTTGTTGCTTTTGAAACGGCTCTGCTTGATTACTTTAGTTCAGAGAATTCCACGCTTCGCGACGAGATTAATGAATCAGGTGATTATAACGATGATATTGCGTCGAAGTTCAAGGCTTGTGTTGAATCTTTCAAATCATCTCGGACCTTTTAGGTCTGAGTAAGGGAGGAGGATAGGCATGGCAGCTGGAAAGGAAATTCGCACTCAAATAGGAAGCATCAAGAACACGCAGAAAATTACGAGTGCAATGCAGTTAGTAGCGGCTTCGAAGATGCGGAAAGCACAGGAGCGTATGGGCGCAACTCGTCCATATGCAGACCGTATCTTAGAGGTCATTGGCCACATGGCTTATGCAAATCCAGAATATAATCACCTTTACCTGAACGAGCGTGACGTAAAGCGTGTGGGATACATAGTCGTCTCCACAGACCGCGGTCTTTGTGGCGGTTTGAATGCAAATCTGTTCAAAAAGGTAGTCGGTGAACTCGGCGCGCATCATGGAAATGGTGTAGAAGTTGACCTTGCAGTTATCGGGTCTAAGGCGATAGGTTTTTTCCGCTCATTTGGTGGAAATGTTGTAGCAACAGCAGGGCAGGTTGGGGATCAGCCAGCGGTTGCCGACTTAATCGGTAGCGTAAAAGTTATGACGGACGCATACGAGAAAGGTCAAATCGACAGTCTTTCTGTGGTTTATAACCATTTTGTAAACACCATGACCCAACAACCGAAAGTGCAACGTCTTTTGCCTTTGCCAAAAGACTCAGAAGACGATCTGTCAGCAAAGCTAGGCGCCCATTGGGACTATATCTACGAGCCTGATGCTCGAGAAGTGCTTGATGCTTTGCTCGTGCGCTACTTGGAGTCATTGGTTTATCAGTCGGTGGTTGAGAACTTGGCGTGTGAACAAGCCGCTCGAATGGTTGCAATGAAAGCAGCGACAGATAATGCCGGGCAGCTGATTGACGAACTGGAGCTTGTCTACAATAAGGCCCGTCAGGCAGCTATTACCCAAGAAATTTCAGAAATTGTTGGCGGTGCTGCGGCGCTGTAGAAACAGACTTTTTAGGAGAAATACGATGAGTAGCGGAAAGATTGTCCAAATCATCGGCGCGGTAATCGACGTCGAATTCCCGCGTGAATCAGTTCCTCAGGTTTATGATGCGCTGAATGTCGATGGCAAGCCAATTGTTCTTGAGGTGCAACAGCAGCTCGGCGATGGAATAGTTCGCACTATCGCGATGGGCTCGACAGAGGGCTTGTCACGAGGCTTACAAGTTACTAACACTGATGCTGCGATTTCTGTGCCGGTAGGAACAGAGACGCTAGGCAGGATAATGGATGTATTGGGGAACCCGATCGATGAAAAAGGCGATATCGGCGAGAAAGTTCGGATGCCAATTCACCGAACGGCGCCAACTTTCTCAGAGCAGTCAGCGTCTGCGGAATTACTTGAGACAGGCATTAAGGTCATAGATCTCGTTGCGCCATTTGCCAAGGGCGGTAAGGTTGGGTTGTTCGGCGGGGCCGGTGTTGGCAAAACTGTTAACATGATGGAGCTGATCCGTAACATTGCGATCGAGCACTCCGGATACTCCGTGTTCGCAGGCGTCGGTGAGCGAACTCGTGAGGGTAATGATTTTTATCATGAAATGACGGACTCGAATGTCCTGGACAAAGTGTCCTTGGTTTATGGTCAGATGAACGAGCCACCGGGCAACCGTTTGCGTGTCGCATTGACTGGATTGACAATGGCTGAGTATTTCCGTGACGAAGGTCGAGACGTGCTGCTCTTTGTTGACAATATTTATCGCTATACACTCGCTGGAACGGAAGTGTCCGCACTTCTGGGGCGTATGCCGTCGGCAGTAGGATATCAGCCTACACTGGCTGAAGAGATGGGTGTACTTCAGGAGCGTATTACGTCAACAAAGACTGGGTCGATTACGTCGATTCAGGCTGTTTATGTACCGGCAGATGATTTGACTGATCCCTCGCCAGCGACGACCTTCGCTCACTTGGATGCGACTGTTGTATTGAGTCGTAATATAGCGGCTCTGGGTATTTATCCCGCGGTTGATCCTCTTGATTCAACCTCACGACAGCTGGATCCGTTGGTTATCGGGCAAGAGCATTACGACGTAGCTCGTAACGTCCAGTCAATCCTCCAGCGCTACAAAGAGTTGAAGGATATTATTGCAATTCTCGGCATGGATGAATTGTCAGAGGATGACAAAATGACGGTCGCTCGCGCTCGTAAAATGGAGCGTTTCTTATCTCAGCCGTTCTTTGTTGCTGAGGTCTTTACTGGTTCGGCGGGTAAGTATGTTTCTTTGAAAGATACGATTCGAGGGTTCCAAGGAATCCTGACCGGTGAGTATGATCATCTTCCAGAGCAGGCCTTCTATATGGTTGGCGGTATTGACGAAGCGGTTGAGAAGGCGAAGAGTCTCTAGGGGGTACTTTCATGGCAGACACCATGAAGTGTAAAGTCGTATCGGCAGAGCAAGCTCTCTTTGAGGGCGATGCTCAAATGGTCATAGCCTCAGGTGATCTGGGTGATCTCGGTATAACGCCGGGGCATGCGCCGCTGATCACTTCGCTTAGACCTGGACCTGTCAGGGTTGTTTTTGAGAACGGCGACGAAGAACTTTTGTTCGTATCGGGTGGTTTCCTTGAGGTTATACCCTCTCAAATTACAATTTTAGCTGACACGGCCGAGCGAGCGGAGCATTTAGACGAGGCGGCTGCGCTTCGCGCGCAGGAAGAGGCGAGGCGACTCCTAAACGACCAACAGTCTCAATTTGATCATTCAAGAGCTGCTGTTGAGTTGGCTGAGGCGGTTGCGCGTTTACGCGTAATCCAGCAGTTGCGTCAACGCCGTGCTTAATATTGTTATTTTGGCTGCGGGGAAGGGCAGTCGAATGCACTCTTCCACGCCCAAAGTCCTACATCGTTTAGCAGGGGAGCCGCTATTAGGGCATGTCATCCGGATAGCTCAGCAATTGATCGATCAACATAGTGGAACCATTCGAGTTGTAACAGGCTTTGGTTCAAATCAAGTCGATCCTTATGTTGAGAGTTTTGGTCTCGAGGCAATTTATCAGCCTGAGCAACTCGGTACTGGTCACGCACTTCAGATCGCTCTCGAACAACAATCACCCGAGCATCAGACCCTTGTGTTGTATGGGGATGTCCCGTTGGTTCGCTTGGCTGATCTTCAGACCCTTCTCAAAGCTGGATCAAAGTCGTTAGCAGTTTTGACTGCGGAGGTCTCAGATCCAAGCGGATATGGTCGAATCATCCGTGACGAGAAAGATTCAATCGTTGCTATTGTTGAGCACCAAGATGCAACAGAACAACAGCGCGGTATTTTAGAGATCAATAGTGGAATTTACGCTGCGCCGACGGCTCTATTTAACGAATTACTTCCACACCTTGCGAACAAAAACTCACAAGGTGAATATTATCTGACGGATTGTGTTCAATTGAGTGTCAGTGCTGGACATCTAGTAGCGGGAGTAACGGGGTCCGATACGTCAGTTAAGGGTGTGAATGATCTAATTCAGCTAGCAGAACTTAACCGAATAGTTCAAGCGGAGCGTAGGGAGGCATTAATGCGTTCAGGCGTCAGTTTGATTGACCCCAGCACCGTAATTATAAACGGACCGATCATCAATATCGCGTCCGACACAGTGGTGGAGCCGCAAGTGTCATTGAATTCTCCAATTATTATCGGGCATAACGTAACGATCGGATTTGGATCGCATCTGACTGACGTTAAAATCGGTGATAATACGGTAATCAAACCATACACGGTGGTGGAATCGGCGAATATCGGAAGCAGAGCGCAAGTTGGTCCATTTGCGCGTTTGCGTCCCGGAACTACTTTGGCTGCCGCCACACATGTTGGTAATTTTTGTGAGACTAAAAACGCATGGGTAGGCGAAGGGTCGAAAGTTAACCACTTGGCGTACATTGGCGATGCGACAATAGGCAGGGACGCTAATATTGGTGCGGGAACCATAACTTGTAATTATGACGGCGCAAGCAAGAATAAGACGACTATCGGTAATGATGTTTTTATTGGGTCAAATACGAGCCTTGTAGCGCCGGTAACTCTAGAAGATGGGGTAACAACTGGGGCCGGTTCAGTTATCACAATGGATGTTGAGGCAGGTAAGCTCGCATTATCACGGTCGAAACAAATTAGTGTCGAAGGCTATCAACGGCCGAAAAAGTCAAAGGACTAACTTATGTGTGGTATTGTCGCCGCCGTTGCCGAGCGTTCTGTTCAATCAATTCTTGTAGAGGGATTAAAGCGTCTAGAGTATCGCGGATATGATTCGGCAGGTATCGCTCTGGTGCATTCTGGTAAGATTAATTGTACCAGAGCTAAGGGCAAGGTCGCTGAGCTTGAGAAGCTGGTATCCGATTCACGTGCAAGTCAGGGTATCGCTCATACGCGATGGGCCACCCATGGAGTTCCAAGCGTCCGAAATGCGCACCCTCACTGCTCTGCAAGATTCGCAGTCGTACACAACGGCATTATTGAGAATTACGAGGCTCTCAAAACTGGCCTCGTATCGCATGGATACGCGTTCGAATCGGATACCGATACAGAAACGATTGCACATCTACTCCATCTTGCAAGTCAGACAGTAGAATCATTTGATAGCGTGGTTGACTCTGTTATTTCTCAATTAGACGGAGCTTTTGCTTTGGCCATTGTTGATGAACAAACACCAGGTGTTATTTGGGCGGCTAGACAAGGCAGCCCGTTAGTGGTTGGTATTGGCCATGGGGAACACTTCCTCGGTTCAGATCAGTTGGCTTTATTACATGTTACGGACCGGTTTGTGTATCTCGAAGAGGGCGACCGAGTGCGACTGACTGCGCAATCATTTGATATTTTTAGTTCTGACGGGATCGTCGTACAAAGGCCCGTTATACAGGCCTCTGCTTTTAACGAGCAGGTATCTAAGGGCCCATATCGACATTTTATGGTCAAGGAAATACACGAACAACCTGATGCTGTTTATGCATCCCTATTGGGGCGTTTGGGTAAAGATCGGATACTTAGTGGAATTCTTGGGCCAAATAGTGATGCGCTCTTGCGGGATGTGCAGGCCGTCCAAATCGTTGCGTGCGGCACTAGCTATCACGCCGGGCTGGTCGCGAAGTATTGGATAGAGAGCTTGGCAGGTATTCCGTGCCAAGTGGAAATAGCTAGCGAGTACCGGTACAGGAAAGTAGTTACCCTACCGAAAACATTGTGGATTGCTATTTCACAGTCGGGCGAGACGGCGGATGTGCTTTCCGCTCTCCGAAATATCGATAGAATGCAAGTGTTAGCAACACTAGCAATATGCAATGTGGCTACTTCGAGTCTGGTTCGGGAGACAGATCTAGCACTGTTGACCGAAGCAGGACCTGAGATTGGTGTTGCAAGCACAAAAGCATTTACGACTCAGCTAACAGTTCTACTTCTGTTATCAAGCCTATTGGCTAAAATCAAAAATATTTCAGATTTCAACGAGTCTCAAGTTGTTGGGCTGTTGCATTCCCTGCCTAACCTGCTGACAGAGGTGCTAGAGATAGAGCCACAAATAAAGAGTATTGCGGAGCGATTCGTTGATAAACAGCACACGTTATTTTTGGGTCGTGCGACTATGAATCCTATTGCTATGGAGGGCGCCTTGAAGCTAAAGGAACTTTCATACATTCATGCTGAGGCTTATCCGGCAGGTGAGCTCAAGCACGGACCTTTAGCTTTGGTTGATGAGGACATGCCGATCGTTGCGGTTGCGCCGAATGATGAGTTAGTTGAAAAGTTACGCTCTAATCTTTCAGAGGTTAAAGCTCGCGGCGGACAGCTTTTTGTGTTTGCTGACTTTAATGTAGCCACCACAGAATCTGCCGGTGAGATTTCGGAATGTGTGATTCCTGAAACACACCCTACAATAGCGCCGATTGTTTTTACTTTACCTCTACAGATGTTGGCTTATCACATCGCGGTTCTGCGAGGCACCGATGTGGATCAACCGCGTAACCTGGCGAAGTCAGTTACCGTGGAATAAATTTCTCTGATGAGATTTAAATCACTGCAAGATAACGGGGAATCGAGGAGTGTTCTAAAGTACTGGTGTTGATAGGTGACTTGAAGGGTCATCAAAAGGCCTTATTTTTTACAAAATCGGTGAATGGTTGTGAACTTCGGCGAAAAAGAACAAAAAGAAATCTATAAATCTACCTCAATCCCAGGTATTTCATTCGAGCTTTTATAGATTTTTCGGTCCTTTCGAGGGTTGTACTCATCCTCACTATACTTGAACCCTTTTCATATAAATTAATTAGTATTTGGTCCTCATGTTCATCCCAGGGAAGATTTCCACGTTGGGGACCTTCAGGATTCAACGAATTCTTTGGGGTTTTCGATAGATCGACAATCCCAAGATATTTGAGACGGATTTTGATAGATCGCTCACTCCGATGAAGTGTCGAAATATAAACACAAAGGTCAGCTCGTTGGGCCCATAAATTTTTTAATTTTTCATCGTCATCTTCAGTCCACGGGCGATTATGATTCTTTGGTTTTCCTTCACTCAGATTTTTCGATTGGGGCACAAATTGAAGTAATTGGGTCGTTAGATATTCAATCTCCTCTAACGTCATATTCCAAATTAACCCTTTTGAGTTTGAATATTCAAAGTCATTCAAGCCGGAGTTACTTCGAACTATGGTGTGTGTTGTTTCATCTCGTTGGGTTTTCCAAGTAACACTTAATTGCATTAGGTCTGTCATAACGTGTCTCTTTTTTTTGGTCGGATTATGGGTTTCGGTTGTTTGGTCGAAATCGCGGCTCGAGACTTTTTTATGGAGATGAGGAGATTCTCAATGTCGGTGACTTTGTGCCAACCCTTTTTGAGGTCTAAAAATATCTCGTTTGGTTTGTCTTCGTGAAAGATCAACCCAATTTCGTTAGGATTTGGTAGCGAAAGAAAATCCTTTTTTTTGTGAGGCAGAATGGAGGCGTTTAACAGATCTTCAGGTTCACACTCAAAGATTTTGGATAGTCTTAAAAGATACTTAGTCGAATCACTCTGAGATTTTTCTAATCTGGAGTACTGAGATTGGGTGATTCCGAGTTGGGACGCGACTTCCGTCTGAGTGAGCCCCAATATTAGTCGTCGTTTTTTTAAAGGGTTTGTGATGAGTTTATTTGTCATATTAATACATATTTTATGTATTTTTATGTAATGTCAACACCGCTAAGCATTGGAAATCTAATAAAAAGGGGGGGTGAACTTTTGTTTTGCGCTTGAAGCCGGTGATGAGGTCCACGACAGAATAGTGAGTTTTGCGCGGTGATCGCGTATCCTTGAACTCGTGATATGAAAAAATAAAACATTTCGACTCGGATCAAATAGGCGGAGGAGCAACCTCATAATTCAATGAATGTCATTAAAACGCGAGGTACATCAATGAGTTTGTCAATTGAACGTGCTTTAAACTTGTTGCGCGTGATTGAAAAAGCGGAAGAGATTTCTCAACGCGAGTTAGCAGAGAAGGTTGACGTGAGTTTGGGAACCGCCAATCAAACAATACGCGCGTTGATTGGGGAAGGAATTTTGGAGACCAGTGTGGTCACGACGTCCAAAGGGAAGCGCGGGCAAACTTACAACCTCACTTCCGTCGGCAAAGAGCAACGGAAGCACCTTGCGAAGCTACGGATTCAGGAATGTGAGCAAGACATCCTTTGTCTTAATGCGGAGATAAATAAACTGAAACAGGAAATTTGATCTCTGCATGATCTTTGATTAGTCCACGCGCCGGCCCGGGGCGAGATTACATGTTTAGTATTTGTCCGTCTCGACGAGTGTCATTAGAAATATTTTATTGATGGTGGGGCTCATCTAAGTTCCGCGCGTTCTCTTGGGTTTAGCTATCAATGACGAAGCTGCAAAAAGGCATTTAAAGCGCGTGGTTGTTATTGATTAGTAACTGCGCAATCCCTTTCATTTCCGATTGGAAACTCAGACGCCCCGAAAATTCGACACATCTAACATTTGCCGAGATCATAGCATCTAAGCGGTCCAGGTTTATGAAAATAGTTGCGTCGTGTAAGTTTTTTACGATGAGGGCTCTAGGTGAGTACGGGATGATTCTTTTCAGTGGCGTGTGACACCCGAGCATCTGTCCCTAAGTGAAACCAGTTGAGGAAATAGAACGATTTTGAGCCAACCCCTCGGCACAATTAAGTCATAGTAAGTAGCGGCGTTACTAACAACCCTAATGCCACCCCGCTGATGTAACTGATCGCCCGGGAAAATGTCTTTTTCTTTTGCAATCTCTCTTGATCGTCAATGAATTCAATTTCTTCATACTCGGTTTTGAAGATGGAGCCTGGTGGGCTGAAAGAATCGATTTGACTTGAGGCCGCTAGCCGTGTGCCAATGGCTCCGGTGAACCAATATAAACCTAGTATCGCGATTGCGATTAAAATAGCAAGAAGTTGCTCTTGCGCAAAAAGTCCAATTCCAAGACCTGTTGTGAGCGCGAGTAACGATGAAAGCACGGTTTAGTTCTCCTCGCCTGCAAAATATCAAAAAAACACAATATATAGTGTTTGTGCGGGTGTCAAACCGCTAAATGTTGGATAAATCCTAGCGAACGCTGTGGGTTGCGTGGCGCAGTATTCTCTGGGCTATCGAATATCGCGAACAAGATATCTTTTACAAATGTCACTGGGGCGAATGAAACGCATGCTACGGAAGGCGGAATCACAAATGGTCTTTGCCATCTGCCCTGCTTATGGGTTTCCGCATCTGTGCTTGTTAAGGAAAATGCTTCCAATAATGTACAAAGAAACCTCATGAAAGTCCTTGATAGGGTGGCCTCCTCGCCTTCAGGACTCTATGGGCGTGACATCCATGCCATAGACGATATGCCAGTGCACTTGCGGATACCGATTATTCGGACGCATGGCATGATAGGTACATGGACATGTTTGACTCGCTCTCGGTCCATAGTAGGGAATTTTTTGCTAGAACATCGACAGGCAGGTTTTCAACGGCGGTTAAAGATCTACATAGCAGGGTCACGCAAACCTAAGTGTTTTAGAGCCCCAATGATTGTGCTGCGCTTGGTTTCGATGTGTTGAACTAACATCGCTTCTAGGCGATTCGAGTCTCGAGTTTCGAGCGCATCAATGATCTCTTCATGTTCCGAAACCGCTTTCGCCCAGCTTTCCTCGGTCATATTTGCGCTGAACCGTGCTCGTCGGACTTTTGCGGAAAGATTGTTAATTGTTTCGATAAGCGTTTGGTTTCCGCTCCCTTCTGTGATTAGTTCATGAATCAGCCGGTTTGTCTCAAAATAATCGTTAACTGCTCCATTTCTGTAGTGACCAATCATTTGATTATGGACGTCCCGGACTTCTTGAATTTTCTCGCGTGCCATATTTACCGCTGCCAGACGGCCTCCTAACCCCTCTAGAGACGCCATAATAGGCAGGATCTCTGTAACGTCTTCACTACTGACTACGCTCACAATAGCGCCGCGATTTGGTTGTAGCTCTACTAGTCCCTCTGTAGCTAGTGATCGAAAAGCCTCCCGGAGCGGCGTGCGGCTCACCCCCATATCGTTACACAATTCAGCCTCATTGAGGCGCCTCCCGGGCGCTAGCTCACCTGAATCGATCAACACCCGAAGCCGTTCAGCGACCTGGACGTGGAGCGGAGTCCGGACAATGACTTTGCTATTCAATTCTCGTCTACTCCCTCAAATGCTCAGCTAAGATCATAGCGACGTGTTCGGCTTCTCGGGATGTTGTGTCTACGATCTGGTGCCTGCAGCTAGTCCCGTCGGCTACTATACGCGTGCTTAGGTTTGCCTTTCTGATGGCTGGAGCCAAATCGAGCTCGGCCATCGCAATGGATTCACTGAGCGTTTCTTTCTGGTACCCAAAGTGCCCAGCCATTCCACAACAAGAGGAATTGATCATGGTCACGTTGAGCTGAGGTATACGCTTGAGCAGACCCTCGACCGGGCCCATAACCCGCGCGGCTTTTTGATGACAGTGACCGTGAACTAATACCTCTGGGTATTTAGCCTTCTTTAAATTTAGCTTTGCGCGACCAGCAGAGAGTTCGTTCTCGATAAATTCCTCAAATAAAAATGCATGTTCTGCGATATATGCTGCGATAGTTGCCTCTATAAGGACCCCGAATTCGTCACGAAGGGTTAAGAGGCAGGAGGGCTCTAAACCAACGATGGGAATTCCCTGCCGAACATATGGCTCAAGTGCCGCTACAAAGCGAGTAGCTTCCTTTTTTGCTTGGTCAATCATGCCGGACGCCAGAAATGTTCGACCGCAACACACTGGTCGCTTGTCTGGTTTTGGCTCAATTACTTCATAGCCCATTGATTCAAGCACTTTGCGAGCGGCGTATAGATTTTTTGTCTCAAATGAGCGGTTAAAGGTGTCTCCAAATAAAATGACTGCCCGTCGATTCCTGACAGGCCGAGTAGGTGGTTCTCGATACGCACTATCCCACCTCGGAAGCTTTCGATCCCTCGAAAGACCTATTATTTTTTCGCTGAGCCATGGCAGTCCCGGTATTTGGTCTCGGAGATTGCCAATCCACGGCGCTTTCCCCAACCATGGAGCGTAGTGTGGCAGGTACGCGATTAACTTGTCCCGAAGACTACTGCCAAACCGCTGTGAGCGTTGATGCAGCACCTCCGTTTTCATCTTTGCCATATCAACACTTGTGGGGCACTCGTTCTGGCATGCTTTGCAGCCGACACAAAGTCTCATTGTCTCCAGCATCTCATCGGAGGTCACCGCATTGGCACCTAGCTGCCCAGATAACGCCAGCCGGAGGGTATTTGCCCGACCCCGGACCAAATCTCTTTCATTCTTGGTGACTCGGTACGATGGGCACATAACACCAGGGTTTGTCTTTCTGCATGCTCCGTTGTTATTACACATCTCAACAGCACGATTAAAGCCGCCCCATCCTGACCAGTTAAAACCGGTTTCGAAGGAGCCATGGACATTTACATTATCCTCATAGCTGGGATCAAAGCGGAATAGTGTTCTATCGTCATGGCGTGGGGGATTCACAATCTTATTTGGATTGAATAGGCCATCGGGATCCAGAAGCGTCTTTACTTCCCCGAAGAGCGCGATCATTTCAGGCCCAAACATGTCTTCGTGAAACTCCGAGCGCGCAATGCCGTCACCATGCTCGCCGGAATGAGAGCCTTTGTACTCGCGAACCATCTCAAACGCCTCCTCGGCGACGGCTCTAAGTGCTTGTGCGCCCAAATCTTTTTTTAAATTCAGTACAGGCCGAACGTGAAGCGTGCCAACCGAGGCGTGCGCGTACCAACAGCCCGTTGTTCCGTGTTTTTTAAAAACCTCTGTTAACCTTCTCGTGTATTCAGCCAGATCCTTCAACTCAACCGCACAGTCCTCGACTATGGAGATAGGTTTTTCGTCTCCCCGCATAGACATCATAATGTTGAGGCCTTGTTTTCTTACCTCCCAAATTTGTTTCTGAAAGCTCAAGTCCTCCGCTCTCACTACAGAGTCTGGTTCCCCCAAATCAGCCATTAGCTGTTCGAGTTGGTCGAGTCGTCGAATGTTTTCTCTTTGCTCTTCTTCTGCAAATTCGACGAGCAGAAGTGCGTCGGGATTACCCTTGACGAATAAATTTACCGTTTTGGCGAACATGGGAATATCACGTGAAAGCTGGATCATCGTGTTGTCTACCAGTTCAACTGCGGATGGTCCTAGGGTTACGAGATGCTGCGCCGCATTCATCGCGCTATAAAAGGTTCTAAAATGACATATCCCTAGCGTTTTGTTTTTCGGAATGGGTGAAAGGCTTAATTCAATTTCTTCAAATAACCCAAGGGTGCCTTCACTACCTACGAATAAATGACTTGGATTACTGCGGGTCCCGGGCCAGCATCCGGAGCCGCCGGTCCCGTTCGGGATAAGAGAATCGATGTTGTAACCGCCGACACGTCGCATCAGTTTTGGGAGTCGTGACTCAATTATTGATTTGTTTGCCGCCCCGAGGTAGAGAAGCTTTCCTAGGGTGTCGTTGCGGATTTTGAGATCTGCAATAGGTATCCTTTGCTCTTGCTCTGAGAGCGTTCGCCAAGTTACCGGGCTGCCGTCGGCGAGTAAGGCACGAACGCTTCGAACGTTGTCGCGCATAGTTCCATATCGAATACTGCGTGATCCACAGCTATTATTGCCGGTCATTCCGCCAAGTGTTGCCCTGCTTGAGGTCGAGACATCCACCGGATACCAAAGCCCTGTTTTTCTTAACTTAGAATTGAGGTGATCAAGCACTAGTCCAGGTTCTACGATACATGTCCGATTCTCGGGATCGAGTTCAACTAACCGATTAAGATATTTCGAATTATCGATCACAAGCGATTGATTAATCGTTTGCCCGTTTTGGCTTGTGCCTCCGCCGCGCCCAGTCAGGCAGAAGCCAAACTCTGTTGCGATGTGAATAAGAGCTGTGATGTCTTCCCGTGTCTTGGGAACTACGACACCAATAGGAAACATCTGATAGTGACTTGCGTCGGTGGCATAGCGCCCGCGATCGAACTGCGAAAAGAGAATTTCGCATTGAGTATCTTTTTTCAATCGTCGCTCTAAACGACTTGCTTCGCTAGAGTCTAGCTCGCGAGCTTTGGAACCTTGGTTTCGCGCTATCAGATGGGTTGAAGATAGGTCATTCATTTCTGTTCAGCTTTTATTTTGCATACAAAATACGATATGCATAATATGCTGACTTAAGATACGCTTGCAACTTAAGCTTGCAATTCCAAACGACAAGATATTTACAAGGACCCATCGATGGCCTATAGGGCAGGAAGGCACTTTCTACAAATTCCGGGACCGAGTCCAGTTCCAGATCGCATATCACGGGCTATTGACGCGGCTGTAATAGATCATCGTGGCCCCGATTTTGGGAATCTTGGGTTTTCAGTATTAAGTGGCATGCAGCGCATTTTCAAAACAAAAAGCCCTGTCATCATCTATCCTAGCTCGGGGACTGGTGCCTGGGAGGCGTGCCTGTTGAATGTACTGACCGCGGGTGATCAGGTCCTGTTCTATGAGACAGGGCAGTTCGCGAACCTTTGGAAACGGATGGCGGATCGACTTGGGATTGAAACCGAATTTTTGAGTGGGGACTGGCGTAATGGGGTCGATGCCAATCGAATTGAACAACGACTGCGCGATGATACTGGTTGTCTTATAAAGGCAGTATGCTGCGTACACCACGAGACAAGTTGCGGAATTACTTCCGATATCCAAGCAGTGCGAAAGGCGATCGATTCAACGGGTCATCCTGCTTTGTTTCTCGTGGACAGCATATCGGGTTTGGCGTCGGTTGATTATGAACACGACCTTTGGGGTGCAGATGTTACTGTGTCTGGCTCTCAGAAAGGTTTAATGATGCCTCCCGGCCTTGGATTTAACGCTTTATCGGACCGGGCAATCGAGGCGGCGAAAAAAGGTGGATCGAAGCGTTCGTACTGGGATTGGCAGGAAATGTTGACCGCAAACGCGAGTGGCTACTTTCCGTATACGCCGGCAACAACGTTGTTTTACGGCTTGAGAGAAGCTATAGCGATGCTGGAGGAGGAAGGTTTGGAAAATGTATTTTCAAGGCATAAACGGCTCGCAGATTCGTGTCGCGCCGCGGTTGATGCTTGGGAGCTTGAGACAGTCTGTCTTAACCCGCGAGAGCACTCGAACGCGTTGACAGGGATAATGATGCCTGACGGGCATGACGCAGACTACGTGCGCCAAGTTATTTTGGAGCATTTTAATATGTCCTTAGGTACCGGTTTAGGAAAGATTAAAGGTAAGGCCTTCCGCATCGGGCACTTAGGTGATATCAATGAACTCATGCTTATGGGCGTCATTTGTGGCGTCGAGATGGGCTTGGGCTTGGCTGGCGTGCCGCACCAGTCAGGAGGGGTGGAGGCCGCTATGCGGTCCCTTGCGCGGTGAAACTAACTCCAGAGATAAGAAATAAACCGGAGAAAGATATGAAAAAAATACGATTGGCAGCCTCTGTTGCTGTCCTCACAGCTACTGTTGCAGCACCAACATTCGCTGCGGACGTCACACTCAAGTTCGGGCACGTTGGCAAGCCGGGTTCATTGTTCGAGGCAAGCGTAAATGCATACGCGCAGTGCGTCAGCGATGAGTCCAATGGCAAGATCGAAGTACAAACGTTTGGCTCTTCGCAGCTCGGAAAAGATAAGGAGCTGTTGCAAAAGCTAAAACTGGGTCAGGTTGATTTTGCGCTTCCCTCATCCGTGATGTCGTCGGTAGCTGACGAGTTTGGTGTGTTTGAGATGCCGTACATTATCAAGGACCGTGACCACATGAAGCGTGTGCAGGAAAAGCTGGGTGGTACGTTCCAGGCGGCCGCACAGGCAAAGGGTTACCATATCGTTGGTTATTTTGAGAACGGGTTCCGTCACATTACCAACAACACTCGTCCGATTAACGTCCCTGCCGACCTCGAAGGAGTGAAGCTCAGAACGCCGAAGGGCGCGTGGCGAGTAAAGATGTTCAAGCTCTACGGGGCAAATCCTACCCCAATGGCTTTTTCTGATGTGTTCACAGCGCTAAAAACAGGTGTGATCGATGGCCAAGAGAATCCCTACGCACAGATAGCGTCAGCGAAATTCCAGGAGGTACAAAAATATCTCTCGATTACTGGGCACGTCTACACGCCCGCTTATGTGCTCTCGTCCAAGAAGCATTTTGATAAGCACCCAGCAGACGTGAAGAAAGTGCTCACCGACTGTGGTTCGTCGACCCAAACCCTTGTCTATCGTAAGGCGGCTTCACTTGAAGTCGAGCTTTTAGACGTGATTAAAGCCGCAGGTGTTCAGGTGAATAATGCTGACAATGCGGCGTTTGTAAAAGCGTCTAAGGCGGTTTATGACGAATTTTCTTCATCCGTCGAAGGTGGGGCAGAATTGGTCAAGACAGTTCAAAGCCTTTCGAACTAACTTTCGTTTATTGCGCAATGGCGGCCTGCTCAGGCCGCCGATTTAATCAGGAGACTATTTTGAATCGTCTTGCCCGAGCCGTGGATCAGCTTCTCGTATGGTTTATCTTATTCCAGATGATTGCACTTACAGCGGTTGTAATATTCGCAGTAGTCGCTCGGATAACCGGCAACTCCGTTTCATGGTACGACGAAATCGCGGCCATCCAGCTATCATGGTTAACCTACTACGGAGGCGCTTACGCGGCGCTGCACCGTCGGCATATTGGGTTTGATACTGTTTTATTGAAAATATCCATGCCAATGCGGGCTTATGCGGTTATTTTCGCCGAGGCTGTTGTGATCGG
>Ga0163109_10000937_pt1 | contig 22931 bp, 36 predicted proteins | sample CRUFie1St13metaG_FD_108704 | JGI IMG/M metagenome (GOLD analysis project Ga0163109, IMG submission 108704) | Marine microbial communities from the Costa Rica Dome - CRUD Field 142mm St13 metaG | ecosystem: Environmental > Aquatic > Marine > Oceanic > Photic zone | place: Costa Rica: the Eastern... | reverse complement strand
GATAACACTATCAAATCAAACGCCTCGAACGCAGATTTACAGATAGGCACTAATGGAACAGGTGTGATAGATATCTTGACTGCCACACAGGCGACTGTGGGATCAGCGGGTGGTGCCTCGGCATTACCAGGTCAACCAACTGGTTACATCAAAGTTAAAATTGGTGGAACTATGAGAGTGATTCCGTTCTACGACGAATCGTAATAGATACCACACATAATCCTTAATAAGGAAAGATGAGAAAACGTTACAACGACCGTAATAGGCATAAGACTGCACACTCCGAGATACGACGCTTGGAGGAGGCCATAAGACGTGAGCAAGACAAAATCACACGTGAAGGACTCCGACAGCAACTAGAACACTGGATTCGTACACAGAATAATAGCCGGTAATCGCCAATAAATACCCTTGTAAGGAGTAAAGTAATGGCAACACCAGTGTGGACAACCACAGCAGGTAAAATTGCAACTATAGATGAACAAGCATCATTTTCGCTACAACTAGAAGCGAATGATCCGGTCGCCATAGGTGATTCAACGGCCATAACTTACTCCGTGATAGCAGGAAGCCTACCCGCAGGAATGCAGGTCACTACAGATGGCTTACTAACAGGTACTCCGGCTGAGGTTGCCAAAAGAACTCTTTACACCTTCGTCGTGCGAGCCACGGCCGGTACCGCTATCACAGACAGAACTTTCAGTATTGACGTACAGGGAGCAGACACTCCAACGTTCACAACTGCTTCAGGACAACTGAGACTAGACGATAGTACCAGTGTAGGACTTTTCTGGGTGATAGACGGTTCAAGTGTATCACTTCAAATGGAGGCCACAGACACTGACACAAGGGCAGGACAAAGTTTAGTATATGAAATAGTAAAAGGTGAATTGCCACCTGGTGTAACAATGAATAAATCAGGCCTGATATCAGGCATAGTCCAACTAACAGACGATCAACGATTTGGAGAGCGTGGTGGATATGATGACGGATCACCGGAAGACAAATGGGATGGCATATTTGACAGGACAATAACATCAAAAAGTATAAGCAAGAATTTTGACTTTATAGTCAGGGTATCTGATGGTACCAGTTTTGTAGAACAAAACAACAACATCTTTGTTTATTCTGCAGATTACTGGAGAGTGTCAAACTCAGCAATCACTATTGACGCAACAGAAATACAGAATTCTCCGTTGACTATGGACCTTAGTGGTAACAGGAGACCGGTATTTAGAACAGGTTCCGACCTGGGTACGTTCAGACATGACAACGCATTGGTTGTCAAGATAGATGTAGAAGATTTTGATCCACTGCAAGGAGATTTAGAATATTCTATCGTGTCAGGCTCTTTGCCGGCTGGTATATCCATAGATGTTGCCTCAGGAGAACTTTATGGACAGTTGGCTAGACAATCAGCGGTAGAAGTCGATTACAATTTTACAGTTAGAGCCAACAGGGTAGTATCTACAGGAGTAAACGTATTCACAGACCAGGCTTTCACAATGAAAGTTATTGGAGAACTAGATATTGGAATCGCATTCAGCACACCAACTGATCTAGGAACACTAAAAGCCAATATACCAAGCCTTTTAAGTGTAGAAGCAGTATCTGAAGATCCTCGTGTACTGAGCTACTCAGTTACCGCAGGTTCTTTGCCCACAGGAATTACATTATCAGATCAAGGAAATTTACTAGGAACTATCGATCCAAGTGACTTCACAGACTCTACGACGTCATACACGTTCACAGTTACAGTAAGTGATCAATATCAGGCGGCGGCAACTTCAAAAGAATTTACTTTGAGTGTTGAAATTCCATACAACTTCGTAGAATATGGAAACATGTCTGGACACGCAACGAGTTTTATCGATCAAAATATATTCTATAACATAGCACAAGACCCAACAATCAATTCAGTAAGCAACATATTCAGACCAGAAGATCCTAGTTTTGGTATGAAACTTAAACCGGACATGCTCATGATGGCTGGGTTAGAGGCACAGACACTGACAGCATTTCAACAACAGATGGAACAGAATCATGCTCCAAAGACTTTGTACTTCGGTGATATAAAGACTGCGGTTGCCAAAGAAGGCACAACAACAAAATATGAGATTGTGTACATTGAAATAAAAGACGATCTTGAAAACAGCAAAGGTGAATCTATATCGTCTTCGATCGCGTTGAGAGACGCTGTGGTTAAACCAATGTTAGGACCAAGAGCATCTAGTATGAATGCAACAACAGACTACATGGATTATGAGGTTACGACTGACGGTGGACTTTCGTTCAGCACAGCAGGATCCAAAGTGAGATTTGCAAATCAGCTCAGTGCTGACCTAGGCTTTATAGAAACCTTGTATCCAAATGCTGTTGCTAATATGAGATCTAGAATGAAAAGTTTAGGACACAAGGAGTGGGATTTCCTTCCATTATGGATGAAGACTACACAGGCCGGGGACCTAGCACCTCTTGGATTTGTGAAGGCTGTCCCTATTTGTTATTGCAAACCAGGAACATCAGCGTTGGTAAAGAAAAGAATACAAGATAAAAAATTAGAATTTAAAAATATAGCATTCACTATTGACAGATACATTGTCACTAACAGCAAAGTGGCAACACAAACGTTCACAGGTGATGGAAGCACAAAAAGTTTTGTAGTCGACGAGCTGATACACGAAGAAGATATCTTGGTCAAAGAAGGCACAGAAAAAGTATTTGTTGGACAAGGAGTCACCGCTGACAACAACATTTCGCCAACATATCTAACAGCAGACGGTACTTTAAGGTCCGCTGATCATGAACTAGGGATAACTTTGACACACAATACAACGACTAAAAAGACAACCATCACTTTTACCAAAGAAGTGCCTGGTAATGGCACAATAATAAAGGTGGATAGATCGAACGATAAATATCTGAAATTTAGAGACAAAGGAATTTAATAAATGGCAAGTAAAATAGTACCAGGAAACATAGACGCAACATATCCTAAAGCAGGACAGGACAACAGTTCTCAAGGGTTCAGAGATAACTTTGCTTCTATTAAAAATAACTTTACAGAAGCACAGACAGAGATCAATGACATACAGTCAAACAAGGCAAATCTTAATTCAGTTAACAATTTTAATGGTAACACCATACAAAATGCTGTTCTAAAAGACAACGGTGAAACTACCTTTGCACATGGCTCTGTTTCCAGTGGTTCAGTTGATTTGAATCACGAGAACGGTCACTATCAAACACTAACAATAACTGCCAACACTACGTTTTCGTTCCTTAATTTTCCAACAGGATCGTTGGGTAGAATGATATTAGACATCACGGTACTTCCAGGATCAACAGGAATACTGACTTTTCCAAGTGCTGTTATAAAAGCAGACAACGTACACGGCAGTGACGGAACATCTGACCAGGTTACTACAGGATTAGGCAGATTCCTTTTTGAATTTATGTCGCCAGATGGTGGCACAACAGTCTTAATGCATCAGTTAGGCAAACAGTACGCATAATAAACAAGGAGGCCAATGTACTTCCATCCATTACAAGAAGAAATAGGCAACATGTCCGACGAGGACATTTCAAAAAGAATAAAAGAGTTGAACAGAAAAGTTGCCATAGCGAGACGTGGACGTAATCCTGAATTGTTATTCAATCTACAACAGGCTCTAAACACATATCGAGAAGCCATACGCCAGAGACGTATCGAGGAATGGCACAAAAATAATAAGAAGTTAAGGAATGAACCAGACCTTGGCGACCTGGTCAACATCGACTAGTAAATAGTTTTGATGTCAAATACATTTACCTGGAAGACAAAATTCAAAAGCATTATCATAGTAGACGGTGAACTGTTTGCCAACGAATATAAGTTAAAAATTTCACTGACCCCTCACACGGCAAGTTTAAAAGAACAGACTGATTATTTTGATAGGTTAAAAAATCTTTTTGAACAGGTATTTGCAAACACAATTACCACGTGGAGAGATGAACCACTTTACACATTGTTGCAGGAGAATGCATCAAATAGATTTATTGAATTGCCAAAGCCCCCATATGATCAAATCATGGCCGCTGTGTGTTTCTGCAAGGCCAATAGCATTCTAGACAGCAAGATTGTGATAAACAATATCCAATTATCATCTTGGCAGGGCGATGGTATTACCTATACGGTTGACAAAGACAGCAAAGAGCTTATACTATTAGATAGACCCGATTGGTTTTCAGCGAAATTCAGCAAATTTGACCCATGGTGGTTGAGGGCAGACACGGCAACATATGATCGAGAACTTGATAAAGGCATCTACACAGGACACTTTAGTTGGAATAATCAGGAGATTCCTGTTGACAAGAAGCACGAGTACCATGCTAAAATATTTGAATTCCAACCAAAGGTTTTAGATGGCGGCAAGAACAAAGATAAATGATCATGGTGATGTAATATTCTCTGAAGAGGATGTAATTGAATTACTCTACAAAGATCCAGACTTTGACATATCAAAACTTTATCTCAACGACATAAACAAGTATTCAGATAGTCTCAAAGAGCTAGGGATAGATCTGCCTGTTATACAAACTGCGCCAAAAAGGCCTTCTCCTGAAAAGTTTGACAAGGACAACTGCGATAAATGGCACATGCCTGAGAAATATTACCAAATAAATGTACTGCAATGGCTATTGGACAAATGTCAAAATGATGAAGAAAAAATGAGGGTACAGATGGAATATGATTTATTTGAAAAGAAGAACTTCATACGTGTGCTACAGTTCCTGATATACTTCATCGACACATTAAGGGCAAATAATATTGTGTGGGGTGTAGGCAGAGGATCCAGTGTAGCAAGTTTTTGCTTGTTCCTGATAGGAGTCCATAAAATTAATCCTATGCTTTACAATTTAGATATCACTGAATTTTTAAGATGAAGGAAATTCTAGTAATTGGATGCAGTAACGGCCATGGCCGACACAATGCTTTAAGAGAAGTATTCCAAAAGACCAAATCTAAAAATTACAAAGACGAAACACCCCAACTAGAAGACAGAAACAAGATAATGGATGATTTGATTGCTATAGATAACGACTGTAGATACAGTAATCTATCAATGTCTGGAGCAGGAAATACATACATCAAACATAGACTATTTGATTTTTTAAAGAAAAAGACACCAGATTACGTGTACCTACAATTCAGTGGCCTGGCCCGGAGAGATTTTTATTTCCTTGAGGAGGCTACAAATGAGTTTTTGGCGGTTGCAACAAGTTCATACAAAATAGTTGATGGTAAAATTTACATGGCAGGTGGTAACGGAGTGGATCCCGAACTTGCGGAGTTTCAAAAAAGAATTTTTGCCATGTCTTACAGCAAAGACCACAATATCAACAATTATGAAAGTTTGCAGGAAGTATTCTCATGCCTGTCTATACTAGAAAAATTAAACATAAATCACAATTTTTCGTTCTACTATGATCCAATTAAGCCGCCCAACGACATTACTAAAGAAGAAGGCACCCTCACTGAATTTCCAAAATTCATCAATCGTAAAAATATGCTTCCTAGCCCTCTCAACTTTGCCATTGATTTTGGCTATCCAGTCCCTGATGGTGTACATTTTAGTGATGATGCTTTCCTTCACTACGTGAAACTGAATAATTTTAAATTCAACATAAATTTGAATGATAAGTAATTATAATAGGAGCATATTATTATGGTAGCAAGAGCACCCAGAAAAAGAATGTATAGAACCATGCAAGGACGTATGGTGGACATAGAAAAACTTAGAGCGGCCAACGAGTCAGTACAAGCGATCGGTAACATGAACGTAAACGCTAGAGGAGATGTATTGGGAACAGGTGGACAGGTAGTGACACCAAAAGAAACAGTGATTAAAAAGTATTACGAACAGCCAAAAGGTATGGTTAGTGATACACCAATAAAGAACAAACCAACACCAGCACCTAAGGCAACTCCAGTTAAAACTGTCCAAAAGATGACCCCGGTGGCATCAAAGCCAGCACCTAAGAAAGTAGTCGCACCACAACCTAAGAAAGTTGAAGTACAGACTGCCCAACCTAAAGCAGAGAGCAAAGCCAAAAGCGGTATAGATGCGGCACTTGACGGATTAGAATAAACCTGCTAAACTATTCCTATAATGGGACAACTAGAAGATTTACAAGCAAAAGGTTTTGGATCACACGGTGGTAAGACCTATGAAGTGGACCACGACATTAAACCTCTGAAGAAGAGAGTTTTGGTGTCTGACATGCACTTCGGTGAAATGAAAACCAAAGGCGGAATTATCCTAAATGACGATGACGGCACAGAGTCAGGCATCCATCCAAGATGGGGCAAGGTTTATGCCATAGGTGATCAACAGGAAGACGTAAAAGTTGGAGAGTGGGTAATGGTCGCACATGGACGTTGGAGCAGAGGGTTCAAGGTTAAAAAAGAAGGCGTAGAACTGGAAGTAAGGATGATCGACGAGAACGATATACTCCTAGTTTCAGACGACGAGCCAGAACAAAACAGACTGCAGGCAGGTTATGTCAACACTGGTGGAATGCAACAGATGACATCTCTACCTGGAAATGACTAAGATACATACCTGTTATATCTGTAACAAACAATTTTTCAACGCATTATATTGGTATGACAGCCTTTTTGACACAAAATACGACAAACGTATCATAAGACCTTTCTGTGGCCCTCCCTGTGCAAACAAGTACAGAGACATATCAGACGTAAACGATTATCCACAAAGAAGACCTTTGCCTAAAGGGGAAGAATGGCGGTTGATACAAGACATAGACAACATAGATTATGAAACAGATTAAAATTAAGAAAGTAAAAGTTGACATTGACAAACTAGTCACCATGGCTGAGATGGGACTGGGCGTTGAGCGTCCTCTTAATAAAGAGAAACGTGGATGGATTAAGAAGTTGAAAAAAGACGGCGCATGGGATCCAATACTTGTTACTCCGATAAAAGATTCAGGATACTACCTACTCACGGACGGCTGGCACAGGGTACAGGCCGCGAAGGGTTTGAAAAGAAAATCAATCAACGCACTGCAACTGCCAGCAGATGCTGGTTTAAGTATGGCGAAGGCGAACAAGATTTTACGTGACATAGACAGGCAATATGGTTTCAAATTGCATTGTAGTGATATCATTGGACACTGGGCAATGATGGAAACATTGTTAGACTAGACAAATTTCAAATATCTGTTATAATAAGAGCATGGTAAGACGTTTTGGTTTTTGTTGCAAATGGCTCAACAACGAGTCTGAGTTTGGTGGTATGAAAGTAAACGCCAAGGACAGAGAACTTAACGGAAGATCCACAACCATGCGTTGGCTACGTGAACACAAGGACGAAGCAGAACAAAGGCAGTGGGACATCATGACACACAATACAACAGCGGCACGTAGATTGGTGCAACGGGTTGGTAGCCTACCGCCTGAACGTAGGATGGTTAGGCTTGGTAGCGAGATGCTACAAGGATACACAGAGAAGGATTGGAAATCTTGGTGGCAACAGCCGCACTTACAATCGCATCTAGAAAATTTATTTGCACCCGTTGGTGAGATGGCACGAACACTTGATGTAAAAGTCAGTTTCCATCCGGGTCAGTTCTGTGTGTTGTCCAGTGCTACACCAGATATCGTTGAACGTAGCATAGAAGAATTTGAATACCATGCGGATATGGCACGTTGGATGGGGTTTGGGAAATCATTCCAAGATGGTTGCAAGATAAACGTACACATCTCTGGTAAACAAGGACCTGATGGAATACGTAAAGCACTTCCTAGGCTTTCGCAAGAGGCGAGAAATCTAATCACTATCGAGAATGACGAAATGGGGCATGGACTAGATGCAAGTTTAGAACTTGAAAAAGATCTTGCTTTGGTATTAGACATACACCATCATTGGATCAGAGACGAGGAATACATAGAAGCAAATGACGATAGGGTAAAGAGGGTAATAGATTCTTGGCGTGGACAAAGACCAAGTATGCATTACTCCTACTCCAGAGACGAACATCTCGCAGTCGCTAATCTAGGTGACAAAACGCACACAGAAATGCATAATATTAAAGACCTACTAGAACGTGGTTGTAAAAAGCAGAAACTAAGAGCACACTCTGATCTGTTACCAAACAGGAAAGTGAATGATTGGGCACTTTCGTTCTCAGAAAACTTTGACATACAAGTAGAAGCCAAAGGTAAAAACATGGCTCAGGAACAATTATATAGACAAGCCAAAGAATCTGCTGTAATATAGCAGTATGACAAAAGAAAAAGACATTAAAAAGTTAAACGACAAAATTGATAAATTGCAAAAAACAATAGATGATCTCAATACCAAATTAAGCAAACACATCAAATTTATTGATAGCACTTATGAAGGTTTGAAAAATCCTATAGAAGCGGCAAGGAAATGGTTACGTAAATGAAAGAACTTTGGGTAGAAAAATATAGACCAAAAACACTGAAAGAATATGTTGTGCGAGATGAGGCACAAAGGAATCAAATACAGTCTTGGATTGATGACAAAGCGATTCCTCATTTATTATTAAGTGGTGCTCCAGGTGTGGGCAAGACTACACTGGCAAAAGTTTTATTTGCTGAACTTGATGTCAGCAGTTATGACATACTAGAAATAAATGCTTCAAGAGAAAATTCTGTAGACACCGTGAGAGAAAAAATTAACTCATTTGTACAGATAATGCCTTTTGGATCATACAAATATGTATTGCTTGATGAGGCAGATTACATGAGTCCAAACGGACAAGCGGCGTTGCGTGGTGTGATGGAAATGTATCATACGTCAGCAAGATTTATTTTAACTTGCAATTATCCTAACAGAGTTATTCCAGCATTACATTCAAGATGTCAAGGATTCCACATGGAGACAATCGACAAAAATGAATTCACGGCAAGGACAGCAGAAATACTGATTGCTGAACAGATGGAACCAGACATAGAAGTGTTAGACACATACGTGAAAGCATCATATCCTGATCTTAGAAAATGCATCAACATGATACAGCAGAATTGTAGGAATGGCAAACTGATGCCACCATCAACAGGCGATTCAGGACAACAAGACTACAGACTGCAAATGGTTGAACTGTTTAAACAGGGCAAGATCCAAGAGGCAAGGAAACTTGTATGTTCACAGGCAAGGCCAGAAGAGTGCGAAGAGATATACAGATGGTTGTATGACAACTTGGATATCATTGCCAAAGACGAGGACGCACAGGACAAAGCGGTGCTAATTATCAAGCAGGGTTTGGTTGATCATTCATTTGTTGCTGATCCTGAAATAAATTTAGCGAGTGTGATGATAAAATTAGCGAGGCTATCAAATGGGTAAGAAACATCAAAAGAAAAGATATTTCTGTGTGAGATATGTAATTAAAAAAGATAAAAAGTTTGATGAATTCGTTGAACTTTCTAAAAAGAAAATAGGTCCAGGCAAGATGCAGGAATACACAGTGGTTCTCGATCTTATCAATAAAGAAGTTCTCAAGAATGACCTACCTGGAATCCCCCTTGCACAGAGGGATCAGATTCCGTTCGAACGTATAGAACAGCACTACAGACAGTGGTACGCTGAAGCGATGGATCAGTTTATCAAATAGTCTGACTGTACATACGCTTTAGCATAGCCAATTGACTGGCTTTCCATAATCGCATCAACACTCTACGTCTACGTCTGTCCTTCTGTTTCCTTATCTTGAGCCAATGTTGATTCTGCATATACAAACGCACTCGCTTGTCGTACACTCGTCTCTTCCTCATTAGTTTCCATAATTTGCGTTGGAATAAAGGTCGCATTTGTAGGCCGTTTGATGTTAACATAAGGTTCCTCATAGGTTGTGGTTGATTTTGATTTGATGTGTCTTTGTCGACTCATGTACAAATACTTACTATCAAATTTCCAAATTAAGTATGCATATTTTACAACACAGATATTTAGGATAAATAAGAACTATGCATGACGTCCTAGACATAATCAAAAACGTACAATCGTTATACGCAGTAGGCCCTACTTTAGGCATATTGAAAGACTTTGAGAGAGTCATAGACGAGCTGGATGTGTACGTGTTTAAGAACTGGGATGAAGGAGAATTACTTACTGGCCCAGTGGATTCCAGACATTTCGTCACATGTTCTTTCATGTGGCCAGCAGACAAAATGCCTGATCCTGCAGGTGGGAAAAGATTGCTGGACAGAGGTTGTAAAGTCACATATAAAAAAGACGAATTGTTAAAACCAAGACAGATCAAAAGTCCAGAAGATTACAGACCAGGAACAACAAAGGGCAAGATAGATGCTCATGACATTTGGGTGGTTGAGATCAAGATGCCAAAAGAACTTATTGGTAATTTCAAACACGGCAAGGACGAGATCCCAAGCCAAGACGAGCAGTCACAGGCACCTGAGGATTTAAGTAGTTTAAATGACATTAATTAATGAAGGATTAAAAGCCGGAGACCTAGACGGAGTCGTAAACAAACGATTTTCTGTGGATCAGTTTAAGTCCAAGATGGGCGAGGACAGGAACATCATGGTCCTAGCATTCACAGTTGATGGCATGGCACCTGCCAAGGATCTAGAAAAATTCGCAGAGACAGGATACAAAGAAATATTAGACGCTGACGCAACACCAGGCACACTGGAAGATGGAAAGCACAAGGTGTTTGTTGAGTTTGCTAGAACTGAACAGGTGGATCAGCACATAGCAAAGTTTCTAGACGATCTTAAAAAACTTACCAACATAGAGATATTTGAATTCACATATCACAAAGATCCCACACCTTTCGAGGCATCTGCAAAAAATCTTTCAGACATCCTACCAAGGACACCTATAGCATACACACAAAAAACACAGGCGATGAAATTGGGTGAGATCAAAAGTTTCTTTGACAAGTTCCAAATGATGGAATTCAGACTAGACAATAATATTATAACATGTAAGAAACAAAACGCAGAAGCGTTGAAGTTTGAACTACACGCATTTGGTCCAACCAAACTGGTTATGAACGAAGTCAAAGCATTCAAGTTAGACGAAAGTTCAATGGCAGAATGCATGTTCATGACCAAGTACTTTGGTCCATACCAGATTACGAAAACTACCGAAGACAGGTTCGTTTTCAGCAAGAACGGAGAGTCTGCACTTTTAAGCAAAAGAGGGTGGTAATATAATACACGCACTTATTGATAAATAAGTGTATGAGATTAAGCAAAAACTTTACACTAGCAGAATTCACAAAAAGCCAAACAGCAACACGAAAAGGTCTGGACAACACTCCAGGCGAAGAACATTTGAAAAATGCAAAAGTATTATTTGAAAATGTTGTACAAAAAGTAAGAGACAACTTTGGCGTTACAGTGATCAATTCTGGGTACAGAGGACCTGCATTGAATGAAGCAGTGGGTGGTTCAAGCAAGTCACAACACTGCAAAGGAGAAGCAGTTGACATTGAATGTCCAGGCACAGGCAACTACGACGTGGCCAAATGGATATCTGAAAACTGTGACTTCGACCAACTGATATTGGAATTTTACACTCCAGGCATACCTGACTCTGGTTGGGTACACGTTTCTTACAAATCTGAAGGCAATAGAAAGTCTATACTGACTGCTATGAAGGAAAACGGTAAAACTGTTTACAAGCCTGGTTTGATCCAATAAATACTGTTATTATGTTTTCAACAATCAAAATGGCGATAGCCATAATGTTAATCACTGGTATTGCCGGTGCAGGCATGTACGTTATGAAACTACGTGCGGACAACGCCACTCTTAAGGCCAATCAGATAGAACTTGAAAAGGGCATAGAAGCACAGACTAAACTTATAGAACAACAGAAAGTTGACTTCGAGGCCATTATGGAAAGCAACAAGAAACTGAATGCTTTGGTAATGACTTTCAAGAAAGATTTAGACGAGTTGGACAAACGTTTCAACAAGAAAAAAAGAGATGTGGGCAAACTTGCGATAGAGAGATCCAAGTCAGTTGAACGTGTAATCAACAAAGGTTCCGCCGAAGCAAAGAGATGTGTAGAATTGGCCAGCGGCGCAGAGAGAACAGAAGAAGAATTAAAAGCAACAAAGAAATCGCAGATAAACACGATGTGCCCATCATTGGCAAATCCAAATTATGTACATTATGAATAAAATTTTAGCAATAGTATTAATCTTATTTTTGACCGGTTGTAGCATAGGCGGAGAGAAGAGGATCAAACTGTTTGCAGTAGAAGAGCCAAGGCAGAAATTGAACCTGCCAGATCCTATGCCACTTACACTTGAAGACATACGTTGGATTATAATAACATCAGCCAATGCAGAAGAGGTGTTTAAAAAATTAGAAGAACAAGGCATAGACCCAGTTCTGTTTGGTTTGACTGACAAAGACTACGAGATGTTGGCCAAGAATTTTGCACAGATCAGGCAAAAATTGCAGGAAACCAACAGTCTGCTTGACGAATACAAGAAGTACTACGAAGAGACTGGTAAAGATCAATAAATACTACTATTATGAAAATAAGTGATTCAACATCAATTTCAATGCCTATGCGGAATCTGTTGTCCATAGTGGCCGCGGTCGCCGTGGGAGTTTGGGCGTACTTTGGTGTCATTGAAAGATTAAACCAGTTGGAAACTAAGGCAGTTCTCCTAGAAAAAGATATGACAGCAGAAGATGAAAGACTGCACAATGAAGTAACCAAAAACACAGATTTTAGGATTAGATATCCACGAGGTGAACTGGGTCAAAGTTCTCAGGACATAGAACAGTTTATGTTAATAGAAGACTTATACAAAAGCGTAGACAGAATGCAGAAGCATCTGGATGACATGGCTAATAATAGAGTGAACATAGAATTTCTTAAAGAGCAGATGGAAAAAGCCTTAACAAATATCGAGAAGTTGAAAGACGCTGACAGAGAAATAGTTTACAAAAACGGAGATCACCAATGATAGAAACTGTAGTGGCATTGTTGATGCTTGTAAATGGTGAGATAAAGGAACACAGGATACAAGAAACAATGGCAGTTTGCCTTAGGGGTAAAAGAACAGCAGAAAGACAATACAGTGCTGGAACAAAATACCAGTGCCTAAAGGCCAAGGCTGAACTAGAGTCTAACATAGACGGAAGTCAATCAATCAAAAAAATAATACTGGAGTAACATGCAAACAGTAATAAAAGTTATAGCAGAACACCTGGATGTCGCGGAGAGCAAGGTCACTCCAGAAGCACACCTAGTAGACGACCTAGGAGCAGATCCGTTTGACACAATTGAATTATGCATACAAGTTGAAAAAGCAACCGGCGTAAAAATATCAGAGGACGATGGTGACAAAGTGCAGACCGTACAAGATCTTATAAACCTAGTGGAGAAAAAATAATGTGGACCTATAGAGCAAAAGTGATCAAAGTTGTTGACGGAGACACAGTCGATGTAGACATTGATTTAGGTTTTGGTATATGGCAAAAAAATGAACGTGTTAGAATCATGGGCATAGACACACCAGAGTCGAGAACAAGAGACAAAATTGAAAAGAAATTTGGTTTGGCCGCAAAAGCAAAATTAAAATCACTTTTGGGTAAAAGCACAGTTCTTAAAACAACAATTAACAAAAAAGGTGTTGACATGAAAGGCAAGTTTGGAAGAGTGCTAGGTGATTTTTTGCACAATGACAAACCTGTATCAAAGATTATGTGTGAAACAGGACACGCAGTTGCATACTTTGGTGGTGCTAAAGCAGATGTACAGAAACAACACATGAAGAATAGGAAGAAACTAGTAGCACAAGGCGTTGTAAAAGGAGCAATTCAATAAATACGTATATAAAGAGGAATAAATTATGGAACTAATAGTATCACTAGCAATGAAATTTTGGCAATGGACGATATTAATCGCTGTTGTTATTATAGGAGCAATCATTAACTTCACGGACAAAAGAAAAAAACCAAATTTAAAATTTAACTTCAAAGGTTTTCCTGAGTTGAAACCTATCGCAATTAAAACAAAAGGCAAAGGCTTCTGGAAAGGTGTAGCGATGTGGTTACTATCAACTAGAAATTGGGAACTTACAAAAGACTGGAAGTATAGCATAGACGGAAAAGAATATGTGATACCAGCAGGATTCCAATTTGACGGTGCAAGTATTCCAAAATTCCTAAGAACATTCTTCTCACCAGTTGGTGTTTTACTGATAGGTGGACTTGTACACGATTACGCATACAAATATAAAACACTTTTAGAAGTAAACAAAAAGAAAACAATGGGTGAGCTAACACAAAAAAGAGCAGATGAAATATTCAGAGACATAAACATTGTAGTCAATGGCTTCTACTCTATGAACTACTTGGCATACTGGTCATTAAGAATAGGTGGCTTCGTTGCTTGGAACGGACACAGAAAAAGAAACAACAAAATTCCGGAGTTAAAATAATGGCTGAATTAAAAGAAGACAAATTGGTTGTTCCTGCAGATACTAACACAGCAAAGAAAAAAGTTTCTGTTGAGCTAGAAGTTGATACGAGTGCAAAAGATCTAGGACCAAACCCATACGCAAGATTAATACACCTAGCGAGAGCGGTGGACAGTTGGAGAATATTTCCAAGGGTGTTCATCACTACATACATCATACTTTTATACAAGTGTGTGATATGGTACATGAACCTAGAAGCGCCGTCAATGGAGCAATCAGGTTTGATATCAATCGTAGTAGGTGCTGGTGCGGCCTGGTTTGGACTCTACACAGGATCTAGCAAAAAATCTAGCAAATAATTACTAGTACATGAGATTGTACGAACCATTCCAATTCCTAACGGCGGAAGAATGCGACAATATTATCGCATACGGAAGTCCACGTAAAAAAAGATACGGCACGTTGATTGGTGAGGGCAATACGGACTTACGTAATAACCGGGTTGTCTGGTACAAGGATACCAGTAAATGGCAAGAATGGATTAATGTATTCAACACAATAGAGAACAAGATAGATTGGATAATGGATCCACAGATCAGTTATTACACGCCCGGAGAACATTATGGATGGCACACAGATAAGAGTGAAAGCATGGGAAGTCACAAAAGATATTTTACGTTGACCTGTAACCTACAGACAGCGCCAGGCTCTGGATTTGAAATAGAAGGGATTGATCTAAAAAATATGGAAAAGGGTGAAGCGGTAATTTTCCCAAGCACAGACAATCACAGAGCAATTACACCTACTAGCGGAGAACGTATCAGTCTCACAATATGGGCAATGACCAAAAATGCAAACAACGTTGACATATTGTAGATCTGTATTACAATTATATAAATGAAAAATTATTACGACATACTAGGTGTGGGCGAAGATGCCTCTAACGATCAGATCAAAAAAGCATTCAAGGAGATCGCCAAAAAGGAACATCCAGACAGGGGTGGTAATGAAGCACGATTCAAAGAAGCCAACGAAGCATACGACACACTGAAAAATTCACAGAAACGACACGATTACGATACCATGAGAAAGTTTGGTGGCACAGGCACAGGCGGAGGCCAACATCCGTTCTTTAATGAAGACATATTTGGAGACTTCTTCTCTGGTTTCGGAGGTGGCGACATGGACTTCGGAGGCAGTTTTAATTTTAGCCGTGGACCGGGCGGAGAAAGAATATTTAGGCAGACCAGGAGACAGGCCAGGGGCAACAGGAATGTACAGGTGAGGATGGCACTCAGCATCAAAGAGGCCATGACTGCTACTGAAAAAACAATCAATTACAAACTACCCAGTGGAAGAGAAGAGTTTGCAACAGTGAAAGTCCCTGCAGGTGTTCAACACGGCGTCACATTCAAATACGCAGGCATGGGTGATGATTCAATTAAGAACATGCCACGAGGAGACTTGATGGTGATAATGAGTGTGCTTGACTCCGACGGTTATACCCGTAAGGGCAACGACCTGTACACAGACAAAACAATAGATTGTTTCCAAGCAGTGAGAGGCACAGAGTTTAATCTCAAGACATTAGAAGACGGAATAATTAAAGTAAAAGTACCAGCAGGTACACAACCAAACACAATATTACAAGTGCAAGGAAGAGGAATGCCAATACACAAAACAATCGGCATAAGGGGAAACCTGTATGTGAAGATACATATTTTGATCCCGCAACTGAGTGCCGCTGACTTAAAGAAAATAAAGGACCTATGAGAACAAAGAAAAAATATATACACGTCAATCAACACGTAATACGTGCAAACAAAAAACATGGTACCAATGATCCTGTAATTACTATCAAGCAGGGTAGTAAAAACACATATTGCCATGAGGTTGATATCAAAGGACCAAGCAAGATTATATACGGAGGAAATGACAAACCTTTATTATCCTGTGGTGCACGGGTAGTCATCGAAACAGAAGCGGATGTGGAGGTGGTGAAATGATACCTAGCCCTTGTATCAAAATCTGTATATTCGATCAGGAAAGTGGTTACTGCCTAGGTTGTAGCCGTACGGAGGAAGAAGTAGTGAAATGGAAAGATCCTGAAACTGACGACAAATGGAAAGAAGAAAATTTAAAAGAGTTACGTGAAAGAGAACAACAATGATACAAGTATTTCAATACCCACATGAAACTTTGATGCAGGTTAGTTCTGAATGGAAACATGAAGATACAATACAAGGATACGACGACATTGAAAAGTTTGAAAACGATTACATAAAATTAATGTTAGACGAAAAGGGAATGGGCCTAGCGGCAAACCAAGTAGGCATTACCAAAAGATTCTTTGCAATTGGTCACAGTTCATTTGACACATTTCAAAAACATGCTATAATTTGGAATCCACAGGTGATAAATTTTAGTACAGATAAAGTCATTGACGTGGAAGGGTGTCTAAGTTTTAAAGGAGTATGGCTCAAAGTTGAAAGACCTAAAACAGTAGAAGTAAAATATGAAACAACACAAGGAAAAACAAGATTCGCAAAACTCGACGGCATGGAGTCCAAGTGCTTCCAGCATGAATGCGATCACCTTGATGGTATTACGTTTAATAAAAGAGTATCGAAATTACGATGGCAAATGGCAAATAAAGGATAGAAAATGTTAGAAGCAAATGAAGGACTAGAAAACATATTTGAAAACGCAGTAAAAGAAGCAGAGAAAAGAAGACACGAGTATGTAACGATAGAACACGTATTATTGGCTCTAATAAAAGACCAAAATATTGGTACTGTATTACATGATTTTAAAATACAGGTTGGTGCACTAATTAGGGACGTTGAAGATTACCTTGATACAAAATGCAATGACATCGTAGCAAAAGGCAAAGAACCAATGACGCCAAGGAAGACGGCAAGTCTAGAAAGATTAATGAACAGAGCATTCACTCAAGCATTATTTCAAGGTAGACAAGATGTAAGTTCCGTAGACATCCTTATCAGCATATTTTCAGAGAAGAAAAGTTATGCGGCATTCTTTCTCAAGAAGCATCAGGTAAACAAGCAGGATCTTATTGACCTAGTATCTACAGAAACGATCTTAGACGAGGGAATGGCAGGAATGGGAGGTCCAGGCGAGGGAGGACCAGAACAAAAACTGAGACCTAACCAAGCGGACAGAATACTTAAAAGTTATTGTGAGAACTTAAACCAAAAATACTTTGACAAGAAGATAGATCCAGTGATAGGCAGAGATCAAGAGACAGAAGACTTAAAACAGATACTTGCTAGAAGGAACAAGAACAATGTATTGATAGTCGGTGATCCTGGTGTTGGTAAGACAGCAGTGGTAGAAGGACTTGCTAGAAGAATTGCAAAGAACAAAGACGACATACCAGAATACTTGAAGGACCATATTGTATGGAGTTTAGATGTCAACAGTTTAATTGCAGGGAGTAAGTTCAGAGGTGATTTTGAGGAGAGATTAAAATTAGTCGTAAATGCCCTAGATCAAAAAGGCAAGTCAATATTGTTTATTGATGAAGCACACATGATAGTTGGTGCTGGTGCTACAGGCCAGGGTAACAACATGGACATGGCTAATATGCTTAAACCTGCATTACTAAAAGGCACTATAAAAGTGGTTGCTTCTACAACTTGGGAAGAATACAGAAAGTATTTCGAGAAGGACAGAGCATTGATGAGAAGATTCCAAAGACTGCAAGTGGGCGAACCTTCAAAAGACACAGCGGTTAAAATATTAAAAGGTGTGAAACAATATTACGAGAAGTTTCACAACTGCACGATCACTGATGAAGCCTGTGAGGACGCAGTGGATTATTCTACTAAATTTATTGCTGACAAGAAATTGCCAGACAAAGCAATTGATGTTATTGATGTAGCCTGTGCGAGATTAAGATTGAAAGGCATAAAGGATGGTAAGATTGACCACGATGAGATTATACATGAGATAAGTGTCATGACAGGAATAAGCATAGAACAACTATCTCAGAAACAGGCAAGTAATTTAAAAACACTTGAAGAAAAAATGAAATTGCAGGTGTTTGGACAAGATAAGGCAATAAGCACAATAACTGACAAGATACTCGTGGCAAGGGCAGGATTAAAAAGTTTGACAAAACCTGTTGGCTCTTTCCTGTTCCTAGGACCTACAGGTTGCGGTAAAACTGAAACTGCAAGACAACTGGCGAAAACACTTGGGGTTGAATTGTTAAGATTTGATATGAGCGAATATCAAGAGAAACATTCTATCGCAAAATTAATAGGATCACCTCCGGGTTATGTAGGATATGAAGACTCTAACATGGGTGGTGGTATGTTCATTAATGAGGTTGAAAAGAATCCACATGCAGTTGTATTGTTTGACGAGATAGAAAAAGCACATCGAGATGTGTCCAACATGCTTTTACAAGTGATGGACTATGGAACAGTAACAGGTTCTAATGGTAAGAAAGCAGACTGTAGGAACATTACACTTATAATGACATCTAACTTAGGTGCAGAAGAGAATGAAAGAAACAACATTGGTTTTGGATCTAGTGAGAGGACAGGTGAAGACGACAAAGCACTCAAGAAGTTCTTCCCTCCAGAGTTTAGAAACAGGTTAGATGCAGTTATTAAGTTTGACAAGTTGGGCAAAGACACAATGAAATCTGTTGTTAAGAAGTTCTTGCTTGAACTTAACACAATGACTATAGAAAAAGACGTAGAAGTCAACGCAACAGACGAAGCGATTGAATTCTTAATGACAAGGGGATTTGACTCGAAACTTGGTGCGAGGCCATTGCAACGTGTTATAGACGACGAGATCAAAAAGCCACTTTCTAAGATGATGTTGTTTGGGGAACTTACAGCAGGTGGCATGGTAGAAGTGGGTATGAGCGGCAAAAAACTAACAGTTAATTTCAAAGCCAAGAAAGAAAAGCAAGTGTTAGATCAGTTCAAACCTAAAGTGTCTGATGAGAAAAAATCATAATAAGTTGTATTATGGACAATTCAGGCACAAGACTGAATTCAAAATACCAGGTAGCCTTATGTTCTATCCAACTACGGACGAACATCTGTTAAAAGTAAAAAAGAACTATCCAGACGCACCTGATATGATTTACCTAGCAGACTTTATAATGAAGAATAGAAAATTAATGAAGTTCCGTTTCCAAGATAGGAAAGCAATATTCTACACTGACTATGATAAGTCATTGGAACTGATTGACAATTTCTGGGATTTTTGGTCTGCTTCTGCAACCGTTGATCCAAAATTTAAGGATCTAGACAAAGACACAATTGGTTGCACACGACTACCTCATGGAAAGTACAAGTATCAAGTGTATCTAAAGAAAGATGCACAAAATATACTATCCGAATCAGATGTGAATACACTTAGAAAATTTATCGAATCGAATAAGGACAACTACTTAATCACTAGTAGAGATGTATTAGGTCTATTACACAGTAAATTTAATTTCTTTACCGGTGGATATTTCTATGTAACAGAAGAGAAGTTTCTTACACCAATATTCATGATGGCACAGAATGCCGTTGAAAAAGTCATAACATTTAGAAAGGTAAAAAATGGAAGCAATAAAAAAACTACGTGATAAGAAAATATTCAATGATCAAAGCATCGTTGAAAGCATGATTCAAAAAAACTGGATGGGATCTCCTGTGATCAAAAGGAGCCTACTGAGAGTGAGAGAAGTAAGAGAAAATGATTGTGTTTGTGAAGAACTGGGCGAAGCAGACGGTAAAGCATACAAAATCAAATATATTAATATACTTACAGTTGATGGGCAAGAGCCTAATGAACTGGCCGCTGTGTACGGACTTGGTCCAAAAACAGCAAGATTCAAAAGGAAAAATACTGAATAAATAACATTGATGGCACAGACAAGCACAATATTATCGGGTGAAGTTTCACACAAGGCAGATATATCAGGAACAGATATAAGCATATCTACCAGCGGTTCAATATCTTCTACTTCCACAGTGCTGACAGGAACAGGCAAATTGGCCGTAAGGGATCTTGTTACAATTACCGGTACACAAAACAACAACAAAACATTCACCGTAAAAGCAGTGGTCTCTACAACAGAATTCACAGTGGAAGAAACAATATCAGCAAATGACAACGCAGACGGTTCTACATCATTCAAATTAGATCATACAGGTTTTGTCACAGACAAGGCCAAGGGCGATGGATATTACTCACAACCTGACGGAGTACACACTGTTGCATATCATCCGGCCGCGACTATAAATGACGATTCAACTATTGGTTTGATCATGCAAGGATCATTGGCTACCACTCCAACAGAAGATGATTGGTTTGATATATCAGGAACAGAAATCACTGATGCATCTTTAGATGGATCTACATTGGCTTTCCATGCCAATTTCACTGGCAATTTTGTATGGGTCAGGGCAAAAGTGTCAGGAATGACTGCTGGTGCAGTATCAAAAATACTATACAATCACTAAAAAGTCGCATAATCATTAGGTTTTTGTAAGATCAACTTCAGTTGACACATTTACGTTTCGTGTTATACTAATAACATGAACGACAAAGACTTAGAACAGATCAATACAATTGATGTGAATATAACAGCGGAGTCAATAGATGCCCATGTTATTTGCCTTAGAGAGAACGGTTACAAGGTAACAAAATCGTTTTCATTATACACAAGATACATCCTATTCTTTTTACTGGGTGCAACCGCAATGGGATATTTCCTATGAAAATTAAATCTAAATTTAAAAACACACTATTAGCCGGCGTGGCAGGACTTACACTTACTGCCTGTGGCGGTGGTGGTGGCGGTGGTGCCGCAGGTGTAATTGACAACTTCGTTGACACTGATCTTACAAATCTATCAGGTTCAGCAAGTCTTGTCAGTTCGTATAGCAACCTTTTATCTGATTTTCAATCCGTTATATCAAGTGGAGACATAAGTGCAATACAAGGTGTTATCACTGGTCCAGACCAACAAGACATTGATCAAGCAAACACACTTCTTACACAGTTAGAAACTGCAAAAAATTTATGGGATCAAACAGAACAATTGATCGAAGCTCAAACAGATAGTGAAAAATACAAAATCTACAATTCTAATTCTTTTAAAGAAGCACACGCGGCCATGATTTATCTACAGAATTATGTCAAACCCGTAATCCAAAAAGTGGCAAACGGAAACACTATTACTCTAGCAGATTACAATCTCGTAGATAAAGCCTCTAGAGCAAATGAAATTATTGAACAAGAAAAAAATTCAACTTCAAGTGATTACGCAAACACTAAAAAAATTAAATCAGTCAATACAGTCAATAACGACACAGATGTAAGTACAGACACAACAGGAACATCCACAGTAAGTTACACAGACTGGGTGGCTGTAAATGCCGGTGGTGGAAGTGAGACTAGAAATAAAATTACGACTACACCTAACATAAGAACAACAGTGACAACAAGATGTACGTTCCAAAGAACTACTTTCCTAAATAATTCTACATCAGACGGTCCAGAGACTTGTTCGGTGCTGAACACTACAACAACAGATTTAGACCCGACTGTGGTAACAGAGGCCGAAACTAGAGAGGGTGAAAATCCAGTGACTGCTACCGTTGACTTAGAACCTACAGTGACTACAGTCACGGAAGTATCGGCCGACTATACAGAAACAACATATACAGATGCTTCTGAAACCACAACAGAAACAGATGAAGGTAGTGCCACAACAAATACTGCAAACAGAGATGTGACAGTCACTACAAATAACGGAGACAACACATCTACAGTTGTTGTAACCAGATATGTGGACACTACGGTTACAACACCGATCACAACTAAGGTTTACAGAACTAGACACTACACAGATACAGTCAAAAGAGATACAAGAACTGTGACAACAACTGTGCCTAGACAACAACTTACATATAAAGACGGAACTACAGAAATTGTAAATGGTAGTGCAACCGTCACAAACAGTGATTGGACAACAACACAAATTAGTGAGTCTCAAAGATCAGAAAATATTTTAATTAGCGAAACAACTGCAAATCAAGTTGTCACAACTAGTGATTCCGGGACGCAATTAAGTTCACAATTGGTTTCTAACACATATACAGACAATGACATTAATCTTGGTACTAAGACTGCTGACCTTAGTACAACGGTTGCCGATCATCAGACAACAGAATACAATAATAGCACAGGACTTAATACAATTAACGCCGCGGACGCCTACGCAAAAGGTTGGACAGGTGAAGGTGCGGTACTTGGTGTTATAGACACATGGCAACAGACTGATCACCCAGATCTAGACGGGCAGTATGAATGGTACAACGACTACACAAGATACGATACCACTGTCGAAGATCGTGGTAACACACAGGTGCATGGTACACACGTTGCAGGAATTATAGCCGCTAAAAATAACGGTTCAGGAACACAGGGGGTTGCTTTTG
>Ga0163109_10000936_pt1 | contig 22942 bp, 40 predicted proteins | sample CRUFie1St13metaG_FD_108704 | JGI IMG/M metagenome (GOLD analysis project Ga0163109, IMG submission 108704) | Marine microbial communities from the Costa Rica Dome - CRUD Field 142mm St13 metaG | ecosystem: Environmental > Aquatic > Marine > Oceanic > Photic zone | place: Costa Rica: the Eastern... | reverse complement strand
GCTTAAATTTATGAACCGATACCAAAAAATATCGAAACTATATAAAGTGGCCACAGATGATAGCTGGAAAAATATTTGGGGCTTACTAAAAGATAACGAAGAAAGTGTTCCAGAAAAGTTCGATGAAAAATATGTAGAAGAACATATAACTAGCTCAAATACATGGCAAGAATACTTGACTAAAACTCCCGATGATAAAAGCAGGGGAGCAGCAGTAGAGCCTGAAGATGTTAAGGCGACATATGAAGCATGGGCAAAGCAGTTTGGTTATGATAGTCAATACTCAACATTTAAAAAACTATACGAAAAAAGGCTTACAACCGCTCCCTCTACAGATATAAAGGGCGGGATAATACTACCATCAAGGTATCTTGAAATACTTAAAGACGAGGTATCAAAGGGTAAGTCAAACCTATCTACTAATCCAGATGATATTCCGAAGTCTATTGGTTTTAAAGAAACTGGAGAATATACGCTTCCTTATTTTAGTTTTAATTCAGTTCCATGTGAAAGTTGCGCTAACCTTGCTTTAAAAGAGTCTGAAGAAAAATGGGACAATGGAAATGTCAGCGAAAAAGATCCTGAAGCAGCACCTATGATATTGAAGTATTTTAACTTTACTAGTGAAAATAATGCATGGAAAAAAAATATTGGAAGGTGGCCGGGAGAGAAGGCCGTAAAAGAAAGAAATGATAAAGGTCAACCAACAAATTGGGCTCACTGGAGCGCTGCCTATATTTCCTGGGTAATGTCAAAGTATGATGGCGAGGGTGCAAAGTGGTTTGTTTCAGAGGCTCATGGACCATATTTGAATAATGCTAAAAGTACAAAAAGAAAAATTAATAAAAATCCAGATGACTATATTGGCAAAATGGTGTATGTGTATTTTACAAAGCAGGAATTTGATAAGTATGGCATGAAAGCAGAGCCGGGAGATGTTGTTGGTCGTAAAGCGCACATGGATATATATGTTGGAAACGGAGAGGTTATCGGCGGAAATGCCTGTGCAAAAAACTCAAGTACTGGTGGCAAAACAAAGAACTGCAAAGGAACTTCTGGAGCTCAACCTTTAAAGTGGAATGCTGGAGCAGGAATAATAAAGAGAGTTAAGATAACAGGTCGTGGCTCTAAAAACTCTTAGCTAAGCTTTCTACTATTAATTAATTTATAGTTTGTATGATAATCATAAAATGGAGATTTTAAATGATTAATGATTTAATAAAATTCGCTAACCATCTTGACAGCAAGGGTCTTCATAAAGAAGCAGATTATCTTGATGCGGTAATAAAGAAAAAAGCTGCTATTGAAGTGCCACCAAACTTACTTCAAATGGTAATTACCTTTCTGATGCCAATGGCTGATCCAATGTGTAGCGCAATGATAGACGAGTGTCTGGCCGATATTGAAAAGGATGTAATGGCAAATTGCGTGGGTATGATAAAGGGCATAGACAGACCATGCATTAAGGAAGTATCCACAAGAGTCATTGAGGAAAAGATGTCTGATCCAGCAGTAGTTCAAAGAGTTCTTGCAGAAGGGCTTAAAGCGATTAGTATTCCGCAATCTCTTCCTCAAAAAATTCCAGCGCCCAACATGTCATCTCCACTATCTTCTGGGCAAGACATTATGTCTGATGTGGGCGGCCTTCTCGGATAGAGAGTCTAAATTGCAAGACTTAAAAGAAATACTAACCTCATCTGCCATGTCTTTAGGAATATCTCCTTCAGAAAATGTTTATATATTTGACTTTGATGACACCCTTATGTTTGCAAGGCATTGGACAGAATCTACAAAAACACAAGATGGCAAAATAATTAGCACAGATAGTGAATCATTAAAGGTTGCTTTAAACTTTTTAGAGCCAGATTATACGCTTAGAGAAGATAGCACAAAATTCAGAGGCAAAGATGAAAAGCTATTTAGAGTTGTAAGCAAAAGCGGAGTACCCATTGGGTCAGATGAGCTACTTTCTATTTGGAGTAAAGATGAACTTTCAGAGGCAAACATAGATTTGTCAAAAAGATATGTTGATTACCCGGCGGTAACAACTGATTCTAAATTTTATGCTGATCCAAATACAATAAATTTTAGTTCGGTAAATCCAAGAATATTTAATATTTACAATAAATGTGACGGAAAAAGAATTATTTTAACAGCAAGAAGCGCTGTATCTGGAATGGGAAAATCAATACTGAATAAGATAAGGGAGTCTGGTGGAAAAACTCCAGATCATATATTTACAATGCCAAAAGGATCCTTGTCTGGTGGAGAATATAAGGGTGCTGTAATATTAGGGATTGCAAAAAGCGTCGGACCAAGCGGTAAGGTAATATTTTATGATGATAATCCAAAGTATATTTCTGGAGTAAAAAAGGCGATAGAATCAGATTCAGATAGCATTGGATCTGTAATTATTCATAAGGTTGATCCATCGAAAGATGAGCAGGAGCTTGAAGTTCAAGTCGAAAATAACTCATTAGAGTCTATAAAGATCGCTCTTAATTCTGCAGGTTTGCTAAAATATTCTAATATAGTTAAATCAATAATTAAAGATAATTGAAAGAATTAGATTTACATGGAGTAAAGCATTCTGATGCTGAGGCAAGGGTAGTTCGCTTTATACGAGAAACAAAATCAATAAGACCGGCCCTGATAATTACTGGTAACTCAATAAAAATGAAAGAAATAACAATACTTGTAGTTAAAAAGTATGGTTTAAAATATAAGCATAGAGATTATTATAATCTAGGCTCTTACATAATTTATGATTAAATAAGGAAAAATAAATTGGCAACAATAATTAATAACAAAAAATATTCATCAATTGAAAAAATAAAAGAAAAATCACAGCAGCCTGTAAAGAAAAGTAACTTACTAAGTTTATCTTTAAAAAATTTTGATGATAAAAAAATAAAAGTAAATAATGGATAAAATTAAAAATTTAACAGATACCAAAAATTATGAGATTGATATTTCTTTCGTAATGCAATCTTTTATTGATGAAAGTAGATATTGGAAAAATTCTTTAAGTTTTATTAAATCAGTTAAATCTTTTGAAAACATGCAAGACGAAAGGTCTGAACTAATTATAGTTTCTGATGGATGTAAGAAAACAGAAGAAGCTTATTTTAATAATTTTAGTTTAAGTAAAAATATTAAGTATATTTTCTTAGATAAGAAATCCAACCACATTAATGGTCTAGATAAAAAAAGATTTAGAGGATTGCCCAGAGAGGTCGGCAGGTCAATTTCTTCTGGATATGTAACTGCATATTTAGATTCAGATGACAGGCTTATGAGCAATGCGTCCAAAATAATAAGAAATGCTTGGAACAATCCGGGAGTTAACAGTAATATAGAAGCATTGTTTCAAACAGACTGCTATAGAAATACGTCAGAACTGGTTGATGGTGGGCTGTGTGATCCAAAGATGTGGAAAAGTATTGGTGATACCATAAAGATAGATGATCTATTTGGAGATTGGTCGGCTATGCGTCTAAAGGGAAATAAAAGATCTGGATCAACTTGGACAATAACACACCTTAGTAGCTGTGATTCGAAGTGGAAAGACACTAACGATATACATGAGGATCATCTATTCTGCAAAAGTTTAATGAAAAATAAAAATTATCTATACTTTGGAGATCCATATTATATTATAATAAATGAAAAATCTTTGCAGGAGACTTAGCTTGAAAATACCAAAGTTAATTATGTTTGTAGGTCCAATGTTCGGATCAAAAACTACAAGGCTTATAGCAGCTTTAGATAGATATAAATATCAAAAGAAAAAAATACTTGCATTTAAACCATATATTGATGATAGATATTCTTCAAATGAAATTGTCACTCACAATGGAGGCAAGATTAGAGCAAGCTGTGTGTCAAGTGGAGTAGATATTGTTAATGACGTTAAAGAGCAAGATTGTGATATAGTTGCAATAGACGAAGCTTTTATGATTGACAATATAGATAGGGCGGTTATATCTCTATATAAGATGGGAGTAACTGTACTTTTGTCATCCCTCGACCTTTCCTCAAAAGGAGAGCCCTTTGAGAAGATTAGAAACATAATGCCTTGGGCTACAGAAATTGTAAAATGTCCTTCAGTATGCCCTATATGTGGAGAGGATGCTTTCTTTACATATAGAAAGTTTGATGATGATAGAGATCTTCTTATTGGAGGCTCAGAAATGTATGAGCCTAGGTGCTTTAATCACTATATAATAAATGCTGATGATGCATCTTTTATAGATGAAAGTTAATCTTTGGACTAAAAAGATTTACTAATAAAGTATAATATATTACAACGATGCTTTAGGAGTTGATATGAAATCTTTCTTTAAAAAATTTTTAAGTCTATTTAGCACAGCATGTTGCTGCGCCCCCGAATGCTGCACTGACTGTTGTGCTTGCTGCTCATGCACCTCATGTTCTGGCTGTTCATAGTCTGTTATTAAAAGTATAAAAAATAAGTATTGACTTTTCGCCGCATGTGAGTATAATACCCGTATGTTCTAAATGGTAGAAAAGGATATTTTATTATGAGCAAATTTATATCTCTTCATGTAGAAAGTAAAATCATCGGAGAGACTCCAAGAGAAGTATTTGTTCCAATCAATCGAATTGTTCAATTTGAAAAATGCGAATTTGGCGGCTGTATTGTTACTCTAAATTCTAGCGGCTCTGAAAATACAGAGCTAAATGTAACTGAGGAAGCATCAGATTTAATCTCGCTAATAAATGAATCTCTATAATTTCATAAAGAATTTATAAAAAATAAAAATATTTTTACATATAGTTTTGAGTAGCCATAAAAAACGAAAGGTACAACTATGTCAAGTTCAAATGAGGATAAAATCCTACTTCAATCTGTTGCAAGTGATATGCAAATAATGGCAGAAAGAGTAATGTTTCTTGAAGCCACATTAGGAAAGCTAATTGAAGGACTGGCATCAATCGGCATATTGCAAGTAGATGATGAAAGTTCCCAAGAAAAGCAAGAAGAAAAAAGCTTAATTGTAACCCCATAAATTGATCTCAACTTTAAATAAGGCAAAAAAAATTGCCCTATCGAATGGTCAAAATTATCATATTGCCGCAATACTTTGTAGAGATGGAAATCCAATAAAAATTGGCACTAACCAAGACAAAACGCACCCTATAGCCCATAGGATTTATTCAGACGGAAGTGAGGCTGCAAATATGCACGCTGAAATGGATGTACTTAGATATGCGCAGAGGGGCGATACAATTACGGTTGTTAGGTTTCTAAAAGATGGAACCCCAACTATGTCAAAACCATGTCGTTTTTGCATGGATTTAATTAAAAAGATTGGAATCAAGTCAGTTCGATACACAAACTGGAAAGGCACTTGGGAGGAAACAATATAGCAATGCTAGATTTGGAAAAAAATATATCGACTATAATTAACAAGAATCCAATCCTGCCTCATTTTGAGCAGCTAAATCTTGTTATAAAATGGCAGGATAATAAAGATAAAGCATCACTAGACAAGCTTATTTATTCGAACTTGAGACTTGTTTCGAAAGAAGCTTGGAAGTTTTCTTATAGAAACAAGAAAATATCTTACGAAGATTTAATTCAAGAGGGCGTACTGGGCCTTCTCAGGGCCGCAGATAAGTTTGATAGAAATCGTGGAGTTACATTCTTTACCTATGCCTATCCTTGGGTAAAAGCGATGATAATGAAGCATGTTATGGATTCAGCTTCAATCGTTGCCCTTGGAAGAACAAGAGAGGATAGAAAGATATTTGGAGGAATAACTAAGTCTCGACTAAGAGCAGAGTCGATTGGACTAACCGGAAGTGACCTAGATGATTTTATCTGTAATGACCTTGGCGTCTCAAAAGAGAGTTTGCATCAAATGTACTCAACACTGAAGGGTGGTGATGCATCTCTTAATGCAAAGGTTGGCGAGAGTGATGATAGCTCTTTAGAAATGCAAGACTTAGTTGGGGATTCAAAGTTACTAAGTGAAGAAGTCGAAAAAAATGACCTAAAAAGAATTGCGCAGAATACAATAAGAAGTATATCTGAAAATTTTTCTAAAGAAGAAAAAAGAATAATTGAGTTAAGAATTTTCTCTGATTCTCCAGCAACGCTAAGAGAAGTTTCGGAGGATCTTTCTATATCACATGAATGGGTTAGACTGACAGAAAATAGGATTCTTCAGAAGATAAAAAGAGCGCTAGCAAGAGAGTTTAATATAAAATCAATGGATGACATAGTATAAATACTAATTTTATTGCATTTAATAAATAGTTTGTTTGGAGGTTCTCTTTGGCTGGCTCAAAAAATAAAAAAAGTTCAGATAGACATATTGAATATAAATACTTAATATGGAAGAGTGGAGAAGGATTTGTTCATCTAGATTCTTTTTCAAAAGAAGAGTTGGTCACATTTGCTAAAGATATGCAGAAGGTGTTGGTAACAGATGAAGAAGAAGACGACTCAAATAAATAAACTATCGATTGATAGCATAAAAAAACTTATAGCTATTGCAAATTCATTGGACAAAACTCACTCAAAAATATCCGATTCTATTGATATGCTTTTATTAGAAAATGAAGATCATGAAGAGTTAATAGAAGCATTAAAGAATGAAGTTTCGGAACAAGAAGCTCTTGAAATCATAGATATATCTAAAAATTTATAAAAAATGAGGAAAATATGGGTAGTCACAAAACTGCAATATCCCGTAAAGGTCCGAGCGCTCCACTTAAATTTATATTAAGCAATGAAGAAGTTAAGGAGCCTATTCTTGATTATGGCTGTGGAAAAGGTGCTGATTCAAAGCATCTAACTTCATTGAATTATAATGTAACATCTTATGATCCATATTGGAATCCAAAAAATATGGATGACAAAAGCAATCTATATAATACGATTATATGCAATTATGTCTTAAATGTTATAGATGAGTCCGAAGAAAAAGAAGTTCTTTTAGATATTAAAAGACTTTTGTCGAAAAATGGGACAGCCTACCTTTCAGTAAGGAGGGACTTAAAAAAAGAAGGCAAAACAACCAAGGGTCTTCAAAGAAATGTATTTTTAGATATGCCAAGTATATGTGATAAAAAAGGATATTTCTGCATATACAAGGTTAAAAAAGAAGATATTTAATATGAATGCAGAAGAGATAGGGCGTTGGGAAAAGTTTATTATACCTAACTCAGATATAATAGTTGCGAGAAGGATGGTTAAGAAAAGCGAAGATGTTGCAGCAGTAGTATTTGGAAAGAAAAAAGAATGGAGATGGATGCTTCTTGATGACTCCCATGAAGTTGCAAGCGGTAAGACCAAAAGCTTACAGATGGGCAAATTTATGGCAGACCTAAAATTGAGCGATATAACTGATTCAAATCTCATAAATAAAATATTTGCTTAATAATATGAAAAATGGAAACATTATAAAAAACATGTCTATTAAAAATAGACTTAGCGGGAAAAATCTAAATGGCATTATTATTAGAATGTCCAATGAAAAAGATAAGTGCTGGGTTGTTGACCTTGTAAGTGGAAACAAGTATATATGGTTGTCTAGAGAGTGTGAGTTAATATATAAATAATATTAATATTCTCTTATTAATCAATAAAATAAGAGACAAAAAATGATAAAAGATATATATAATATAAAAAAAATACTTGTAGCAATAACAAAAGATTTAAGTTATTTAGATTCTAGAATATCAGATATTGAAGCAAGATGTGATACTGTTGATATTTTTATTTCAAAATCAGACCCTATTACATACGAGATAGCTGATGATTTTAACTCAACAGAAGATGAAATAAACGAGTTATTTAACCTGTTAGATGAATTGGATTAGTATGAAAAAAATAATTCTATACACAGCGATATCTTCTGCATCTATATTCGCTGGACATATTCTAACAACTAATGGCTTTATTGGAGATCAATCAAAAGCTTTAGAAGAATGCATCGCTGAAGTAAGTAATAAATGCTCTGGTACAATTCAGTATGCAATAGCTTTAGAGCGTGAAAATTCTCGCCTTAATGCAATAAAAAATAGTTGCAAATAAACCTTGACACTTTATTGGTAATGCATATATTTCCCTTGTAGCATACTTATTGGTGCTACTTTGACTTTAAGCTAAGTGCTAATTTCATGAAAGGAAAAATTATGTCAAACTATATAAAGATTGGATCTTGGGATCCAAGAAGAATAACAAGAAATGAATTTCTATCACCATTTGATTCATTGTTTAATGATATTTTAAATCAATCTTTTCCATCTTTAAAAGGTGATTTGGGAGAAGATTTTTTCTCAAAGAACTCTTACCCAAAGGTTAATATTTTATCATTCGAAGATAGAGTTGAAATAGAAGCGGCTGTTCCTGGGTTAACCGAATCGGATATAGATGTAGAAATATCCGAAGGAGTTTTGTCGATAAAGGGTAATAGTAATCAAAGAGAAGACGTTTCAGATGCAAACTATACTAGGAGAGAAGTAAAGAGATCAGCATTTTGCAGAAGCTTTACTGTTGGAGAATCTTTAGATGAAGAAAATATTTCTGGGAAATACGCAAACGGAATCTTAACTATATCAATTCCAAGAATTACAAAAGAGGATTCTATACCAAAGGTTAAGACTATCCAAATAGAATCGAGTTGATTTCTAGCAATAATTAATCTTTAATTAAGGGCTATCATTTTTGGTAGCCCTTTTTAATTTGAGAAAGTTTATGCTGCCAATAGAAAAAAAAGAAGAAGAAAAATGGAATGCAATAACTCATAGCATTGCAGTTGGATATTCATTATTTTCATTATATTTTTTTATCGGAATACCCATAAAGGTATATTCGATATTTTTAGTTATAGTATTTTCACTATCAACATTATATCATATAGAAGAGAATATTGGAAAAAAAGATTTTTTTAGAATGCTAGATATGGCTTCAATACATCTTTTAATACCTGCAACTGCGGCATCTTATACTTTATTATCTAAAGATAACTATGTATGGCCATTTATTGTTATTGGAATTTGCTTTTCTTCATATGTAATATTGTTTTATAAAACGCCTCTTCTTTCTGATACTATGGTAAAATCATGTATATTATCAGGAAGTATTTCAACTGCTATTTTAATTTTAACATTTCCAACTTTGAAAATATTGTTGATTTTTATCGCTGGGGCATTAACATATGTTTGTGGCATTTACTTTTACATGAATGATAAAAAAAAATGGTTCCATACCATATGGCATATTTTCGTAATTATAGGTTCAATAGTCCACATTAGTGGCTTAATATAAGGAGTTTTTTTGAAGAATTTACCAGTACCATTGGGAAGAAATCTATACCTTCCAAAGCAAGTAACTCAAGAGTCTATGCATGAGCTTACAAAGGCAATTTTATCTATATCAGAAGATGATATCACACTTGGAAAGTTATACGAAGTGTATGGATTAAGCTATTCTCCGCAGCCAATAAAAATATATATCGACTCTTATGGTGGGGCTGTGTATCAGTGCTTTGGACTACTTGGGGTAATGGGCAAATCAACAACTCCGATTCATACGATTGTTACTGGAGCCGCAATGTCTTGTGGCTTTTTAATCCTGATAAGTGGACATAAGAGGTTTGGGTACGAGCATTCTACACCATTATATCATCAAGTTTCTACAGGATTCTTCGGAAAGGTGCAAGATATGGAAGAGAGCCTTGCAGAGACAAAAAGATTGCAAAAGAAGATCGAAGACTTAACAGTCACCAAAACCAACATATCTAGAAAAAAACTAAGAGAAGTTTTAAAGAACAAAGTTGACTGGTATATGAGCGCAAAAGAAGCAGTAGATTTAGGTGTTATAGATGAGCTTATATAAAATATCTAAATCATCTGATAGTGCATTCCCATATAACATATGGAGCGAGGAGAAAAACTCATTCATAGCAAAAGTTTATACAAAAGAAATGGCAGAAGCCTTACTTATGTTGATTAAAAATAATGAAAATTATTTATCTTTAAAAAAAGAAAAGTCTTTAAATGTTGAAAAAAATAAATGAAGAAAAAAATATAGAAGATATAAACTTGATAATTGAACATATCTCCAGAGAAATTTCAGATATAAAAAATAATATAAAAATTATTTTAGATAGAATTATTCTTCTTGAAGATAAAGTTATAAAATCTAATGCAATTTCTTATGAAACAGTAAGAAAGCGATGCCTAAATACAGAACTAAGTTTAGATAGAATTTCTGATGATTAAATCTTTTAAAAGCAGTAAAGCAGAATGGATTATGAAAAAAATTATCCCAAATGATAAATTTTGGGATCTTAATCCAGTTATAGCGGGTGGGGCTGCGCTGTCGGCATATAAGGCTATAAAGCTTTACAACTCAGAGTATCGCTGGGAAGCTTTTAAAAGAGAGACTAAAAGCCTTGGCAAGAGGGCTAAAATAGATAAATTTGGCGATGTAGACGTATGGTTTTTAGATGACGAAATTTTAGATACCCATTTGTCTAATTTGATATATGCAGATGATATAGATGTCTTAAAAAAAGCATCTTCTCTTGAAATATTTAACAATCTAGATAGGCAGAGCGCTTTTATAAAAAGAAGTAGTAAGTGGGCAAACTCTTTTTCTACAGGTTATTCCGATCTATATTCGGGAGATATCCAAATAATAAAAAGAAGACCAAAGGATATAAAAGATTTATTTTCAACTTTTGATTTTATAAATTGCCAAGTAGCTTTTCATTCTGGTAAGATTTACTATAATACAGCTTTGAATAAAGCTTTTTCAAAGTTTGAGTTAGAAATAGACGATGAAACACCATATTTAAAATCGGGAATTGCTGGCAAAATATTTAATGCATTAAGAGCTTTCAAGTATTCAAAAAGATTCGGGCTTGATTTCGACAAAAAGCTTACAGATTATATTTTCAATTTATATGTTGCTACTAAAAATATTGATTATTCAGAATATGAAAATAAAATTATCGAACTAGAAAGAGTATATGGAACACAGCTATCTTCAGCCGATACTTTAAAAAGCATGGTTTATTCATTTAGGCTATTATATTCTGATTTTTCAAAAATGAAATATTTTAGGGACGAATACTCCTTATTTCTGCTTGATCAGCCAGATCAATTGCCACAACTAAATGAACTTCTTGATTTTTGATATAAGCTAATATTTTTATATACTTATAATATATATGAGGTAAGAATGATTGATAAAGAAATTGAGTTTAAATATTGGGCAAATTTTTCTAAAGAAGTTTTTTTTAGTCAAGTAAAAAGCGTCATTCCTGAGGCAGAAGAAAAATATGTAGTTTCTTGCGATGATTACTTTTTAGATAAGGATAAAAATTTTATAAGATTTAGAAAGAGTCATGGTTTTTTTGAGCTAACTGTAAAAAGAAAAGAAGATGAAAATGTTGTTAGAAAAGAAGTTAATATAGATATATCAAATAACAACACATCTTCTGTCGCCAGCTTTTTAAATCTAATTGGCTATGAGAAGCTTTTTCAAGTCTATAAAGAAGCTTGGATTTGGAAATCAAAAGATTGTGATATATCATATTACACACTTGCAGATGGCAGAAATGTTGTAGAACTTGAAGCAACTGAGTATAATTCAATAGAGCAAGGTCTTTCTATAATAAAAAAATGGGAAGAAAAGCTTAATTTACATAAAGCAAAAAAAGAGTCAAGATCTCTTTTTGAAATATACTCAGAAGAATTATGCAAAAAAGGAAAGAGCAAGTAGGCTTTAAAGTTAGACATACCAAAACAGGTCTTTATCTTACTAATATTTATAAAAATAAATGGAGCAAGATTGGAAAAGTATGGGCGAGAGAATCCGACATGGTAAGATCTATAAATATGAGTATTAAAAATATTAAGTCCAAAAAGACTAAATATTCCAACTTTAGCACTGATATGATTGAAGATATAGTTAATTGGGAAATTATAATGCTTTCTGAAAAAAACAATTATCCAGCATTATTTTTACTAGGAAAGATTAAGAGTTAGAATGTTGGGAAAGCTAGAGTTTGCAAGACTTAAGATTCCAGATGATATTACAATATTTGATGTTCCTAATATCAAAAAGAGTATAAGAAAATATAATAAAGACGTATTGATACTTCTTTATAGCTCAATGACTTCGGCAATAGATGATGATCTTAGTGAAAAGTGTAAAAATTTAATTAAGGAAGAAGATCTATTTAACTTAGATGAAGACGGAAAAGAAGATAGCAATAAAGCATGTATTGTTACACAATTTTTAATTGACTCCATTGGAGAAGTCATTGTTCCTTTTTTAATTGGAAAAGCTAGATCTCGTAGCGGTCATACTTGTTATATGGAATTTGATGGAGTAAAATATGCAATATCAAGTTGCAATGGTTTTTCATACAGATCTTCTAGCAACGATGTTGTAAGATTAAAACTATTATCTGCAACAAATATATTGGAAACATTTAGAGAAATGGAAATAAAATGAATCTTCAAATTATATTATTTTCAATTTTTATTCTATCTCACCTTGTAACAACTTACTTTTTTTATAAGTTAATTATTGAAAAAATTAGCTCATTAAATAAAAATGATAATGACAAAGATTTAAATATAAAAATTGAACTATTAAGAGAACAAATAAAATTAAGTACAATAATTATTCAAAATAATTCTATCTTAATATCTAAGAATAAAAAAGATATTGATACATTTGAAACTTTTATAAAAGCGGCCTTAATAACTCCAGAAGATGAAGCTATTCATTAATTTTACATAAAGTTTTGAAAATAAAAATGCGGTGCTTATAATTTCTATGTACGAAATTATGAGGTATGCAATGCCCGCAAACATTAAAGCAATAGCTCTGGAAATTCCAAAATCCTTAAACATCCATAAGATTCCAGATATAAATAAAAAAATAGAAAAAATATCTAACGAGTCCTTAGAAATTTTATTCTATGGAATAGAAGATGATGCCGAATTGTTAACAGAGGATGAGGCATTAGAATTTATTGAAGAAGAAGATTTATTTAAGCTCGACCCTGATTCAAAAGAATCTCTAATAAGAGCTTATACTTCAAAGAAAATCCTATTTGATAGCATAGAAGAAGTGGTAATCCCAATTCTTGTTGGCAAAGGTTCTTCAAAAGAAGGACGAGCAATTTTAAAGAAAATTGGAAATGCAAATTACATTATTTCTTTTTTGGAAGAATATTCATACACCTCTAAGAAAGACTACATAATGTTAACAGCACTCAAGGTATCAGGTGTTTTGTCGTGATTAATATTTCTGGAAAAATCCCAAAAGAAGCCTATCTTGCCGTATCTGGTGGTCTCGACTCTATGGTTGGTCTAGACTTTCTTAGGCGATCTAAAACAAGGAGTTTGGAAGTTCTCCATTTTAATCATGGAACTGCTCATAGTAACGATGCAGAAGAGTTCGTTAGATCAAAGTGTAAATCATTGGGGCTAAAATTATTCGTTGGTAAGATTAAAACAAAAAAAGATCGACGCGAATCTCAAGAGGAATACTGGAGAAGAGAGCGGTATTCTTTTTTTGAAAACTTTAATGACAAAAAAATAATTACTTTTCATCATCTTAACGATCAAATCGAGACATATATATTCACAATGCTTAATGGTAACGAAATGCTAATACCTCACCAGCGTGATAACTATCTTCGACCATTTGTTCTTACCAGCAGATCTCGTCTTGAAGATTGGGCAAGATCAAAGAATGTTGAGTATATTGATGATCCATCAAATTTTAATACTAAATACTCAAGAAATCTTATTAGGCATGAATTAATTCCCTTGGTGAAAAAAATCAATCCTGGAATAGAAAAGGTTGTAAAAAAGAAGGTATTAAATAAAATATTTATTACTGATAATTATTTAGTCTAATTTTTTTTAAATAAACTTTTGATTTTTTTAAATTCGTGACTATTATATTTTTGTAGCGAAGCAATAATATATGGACCCCTAGCTCAATCAGGTCAGAGCATCCGGCTCATAACCGGCAGGTTCTCGGTTCAAATCCGAGGGGGTCCACCATTTTTTACACTAAATGCTTCGTTGCAAAAGTGTTTTCTTAATGAATAAAAAAAAGCTAGAGAATTTAATATCAAAAAACCTTAGCATAAGAAAGATTGCAAAGGAACTGGGGAAGAGTCCATCTGCAATAAACTATTGGCTAAAAGCTTTTGATCTAAAAACAAATAGATCAAAAAGCAGTAAATACTGTTGCAAGATTTGCGGAGAAACATCTAAAAAAAAGATGGCAAACAAAGGGAATGGTAGAGTCTCATATAGTATATGTAAATCTTGCCATAGCTCTGAAAATACCAAGAGGGGACAAAGAAGAAAAAAAGCTCTTGTAGAACATAAAGGTGGAAGCTGCGTTGTTTGTGGCTATTCAAAGTGTATTGCTGCACTTGAATTTCACCATAAGGATCCAAATAATAAGGATCCGAAATTTAAAGCACTAAGGTATTGGTCACTAGATAGAGCCATAGAAGAAGTAGATAAGTGTCACTTGTTGTGCTCTAACTGCCATAGAGAGGCACATTGGGGTTTATTAGAATTGGGTGATGAAAATGATTGATTTTCTTATTAATGTTTTTACGCTAGGTTTGGCAATTTTTATTGGGACCATAGCAATCGACTACTATCGCAAAAATCAATAAAGCATATTTTCTGCAAAGTAAGGGTTAGTTATGAAAGAAAGTAAGTTTCAAAAAAAACAAGTCAGCAACTTTTTAAATCACATCCAAAAGAATGAGAAGTGGATTGACAGTGGTAGGCACAAATATCCTAGAATTAATAATGATGAAATTTTAAATTACTTTTTTTCTTTAAGTAAAAGAGATTTTACGGCTCTTATAAGTTCACCTTATTGGAATGGCTATCCAGGGTGGTCTAACAGCTATACTTCAAAGAAGAGGTATGGCGATGTAGTAACAAGGCTTGTCAGGGAGGCTATAAATTCCTCAAATACAATTAGAAATCTTTTTGCAAAAAAGTCGGTTGGACTTTGGCAAAGGATTGCCCTTGAATTATTGGCGGGATCAGAAAGGGTTGATTGCGCTAAGCGAGGTATAAAATCAAAAGATAAACGAGTTAGACTAAAATCAGTAGAGATAGTTCCTAATAGCTTTCTGGTAAAAAATATAAAAAGCCTACTTTCAGATCGGCACCGATCAATATCATGGAAGTTAATGAAGCGCCTTGGTCCAGATAATTTTGCCAATATTGCTATGGAGTATTCATCTTGCACATGGACTAAAAGGGACGCGGCAAAAAGAAGTTTAGCGGGAAAGGATATTACCGTTGACTCCGTTCTCACCGAACTTGATAAGCTGAGAGGCATAGAAAGTGATACGGCTTATAATTCAAATAAATACGCACAGAGAAGTATGATTGCCTCAATGATCAATGAGTTGAAAACTTCTGACGTTCCATATATATTGACAGATGATATTTCTAATGAAATTGGATTCGGTGTAAAAAATACTATTGAAAATAAGCTTAGGGTCATGAAATGGGCTCAAGACTAGCAAATATGAAAAAAGAAGCTGTAAACCATCCAGATCACTATAATTCAGGTCCAATAGAGTGCATAGAGTACATAAAATCCATTGGAATGCATAAACACTTTTGTATTGCAAACGCAATAAAATATCTTTCAAGGTGTGAGCACAAAGAAAACTATATTGAAGATCTTAAAAAAGCTTGCTGGTATATAGAATATTTGATAAAATGTGAAGAGTAAATATATGCTTATAATTGTTTGCGGAAATAACAGAGTTAGATCACCACCAAAAATACAGGAGAGTTATGAGCAAAAAAATTAAGCCAATTAAAATATTTCCACTTAAAGAAACTAACGGAAAGGATAATGAGAATGACCGTAAAGAACAGCAAGAAGACTAAGAGTCTTGATCTAGAATACAGAAACAACGATCCCAGCAGACAGGCTGGATCAAACTATGTAAGCATCAAGGTTCCATCTAGTGATTGGAAGATTCCAGACCAACTCGTTAAGCTGAGCATTCGTGACGCAAAGACTCTTAAGAGTTTTTTAAACGAAAATCTTAGCGACTAACTCTTTTTTGCCGCAAACAAAATAAGCATGGGAGCCTCATTATTGGGGTTCCCATTTTTTTTGAAAAAAAAACTTGAAAATTAAAAAGTGCAAGGTATATTTTTCTATACAAGAGAATACTAATACACTAATGGAGTATGGACTATGGAACATACGTTAATTGTAGATGCTTACAACATGATACATAGATGCCGGTTCTCTTGGAAAGGAGGGCTTGATGAGGGTAGTGGTAGGATCGTTTATAACTTTATAAAAACCTTTCGCTCAACAATATCTTCATTTAAGCCTACCAAAGTTTATTTTGTTCTAGATGGTAAGCCAAATAATAGATTAAATATTGACAAAGAATATAAGGGAAATAGAATAGTTGAGACAGACAATCTTGAAGAAATATCTTATTGGGAAAATTTTCAACTTCAAAAAAGATTGATAATAGACTTGGTTAAAATGAGCCTTCCTGTTACCACTGTTTATCATCCGATGTATGAAGCAGATGATATTATTTATCACTTGGTTAAATCTGGAGTTAGTAATTCGATAACGATAGTCAGTAGTGATACGGATTTCATCCAGATAATAAATGAATTTCCAGAAAAAGTTAAATTGTTCAATCCTCTAACTAAATCATACAGACAGAACACAGATTATGATTATGTATCTTGGAAGTCTATGGTCGGAGATAGGACGGATAATATTCCGGGCGTGCCAAGAATTGGAAAGAAAACAGCAGAGAAGATACTAGCTAAGGATGGCGAGCTGGAACTACGTCTTCGTGACCCAATATTCAAGAAAGCGTATGATAAGTCTTATTCTCTTATAAAGTTAGATGATATGATGGCAGAAAAGGATAAAATACTATTTTATCGACCAGAGCTTGATCGAGTGATGATTGAATCATTGTTTGAATCAATGGAGTTACATTCGTTATTGAGTGATCAGTTTATGGAAAAATTCTTTGATACTTTTGAAGAATTATCGTAATATAATAAAAATAAAAAACAAACTCTAAAAATGGAGGAAAAGTGATTACTAGAACTTTCTGTTGTGAATATATTTGGACCGATGGTACTGAGCCAACTCAGTCTTTAAGATCAAAGACTATGGTTTTGCCCATTTCGAAGCAAACTGAAGATGAGCCAATAAATCTTTCTGATTTCCCCGTTTGGAATTTCGATGGATCAAGCACAAATCAGGGTACAACTGATGATTCGGATCGGGTTCTTAGGCCCGTTTTTGCTTGTTCAAATCCACTTAAGGCAAGTTCTATACTTGTTTTGTGTGATGTTTTGAATCCCGACTTAACTCCACATAGCTCAAACCATAGGTCAAAGCTTATGAGTGTTTATTCTGATGCAGTCAGTGTGGAGCCTGTTGCTGGATTTGAGCAAGAATATTTTATAAGAGATAATGATGGGATTGCTGGATGGCCAAAGTCTGGAACTCCAGGGCCTCAAGGTCCGTATTATTGTGCCGTTGGATCTGATAATGTTGCTCAAAGAAACTTGGCAGAAACGCATCTTGATGCTTGTATGGCTGCTGGTCTTTCTATTACTGGAATAAATGCAGAAGTAGCGCTTGGTCAGTGGGAGTATCAGATGGGCGGACCTACTGTTTCAGCGATTACTGCTGCTGATCATTTGTGGATTTCAAGATTCTTATTAAGAAAGATTGGTGAGAGTTTACAAGGTCTTTCAATAGATCTTGATCCAAAGCCAATACTCGGAGATTGGAATGGCAGTGGAATGCATGTTAATTTTTCAACAAAGGGAATGCGAGCAGAGGGGGGTATTAAGCTTATTAATTCAGCAATAGAAGATCTTTCTTCAGATGATGCTTTAGCTATGGCAAAAGAAAACTATGGCGATGGACTAGAAAGAAGGCTGACTGGAAAGCACGAGACTTCAGATATTAATACGTTCACCTCTGGAATCTCTGATCGGTCAGCTTCAGTTAGAATACCGTGGCAAGTAAGCATGTCTGGTAGAGGTTATTTTGAGGATAGGCGTCCCAATAGTAATGCGGATCCTTATAGAATTCTTTATACTCTTTTGTCTTCGATTGATTTAAGCAGGGAAGCTTCGGAGAGTGATGACGATGGAAGTTGATAAATTTATAAAAAAGAATAAGATAAATAATATTTATTCATACCATCAGGCAGAAGTGTCTGATGGAAGAATAGAATATGGTTGGAAAGTTTCTAATGATTTAGATCTAAGACAGCCAATAGTGGTAACTTATCAGTCTAAATCAAAAAAAATATCAGATGAAGATTTAGAGTGGTCAAAATCTGAGGGCAAAAACGCTGCGAATCTTTCATGTTATATGAGTTATTTTTTTGCTGCAACCAAAATGAATCCAGATGAGTTTATCGAAAGATGGTCTGGCAATGAATCTGAGTTGAATAATTTAAATTCTGCTGAAAATACCAGGGGAGACGAGGCCAGCTTTATGATTGATTTGGCCAGATTTTTAAGAGATGGAGGAAAAATGATTAGATATGGAAGAATATTTAAGTTAGTAAATAATTAATATCTAATTTCGCTGCCTTGGATAAATTTGTTTCTTTTTTATCCTTTTCTTTATCACTATTGGCCGGAGCTTTAGATAGTTCTAAAATTTCTTTTTGATTATTTCTTCTCAATTCTCTCAGTCTTTCAACTGATGGAGATAACAGACTCATGTAACATCTTTGAGATCCCTCCTGAGCGGTGGACATAATTACTTCTATTGAAGCTCTTATATCTTTTGCAAGAACTTTCCTTGCAGCATAAGCTCCCGCTGCTGTTGTAATTCCTATAATCGTATCTATAAGGGCTAATGCTGGGGCTCCTATTCCAAGTGATACAAAGCTCCCAATTATTGCAATAACGCTAGCTATAGTAGATATTAGGCCATCCAAACCATTTGTCACATGAATTATCATTGCCTCTATACATTTTGAAAGTTGTGCCAATTTATTCATACTTGATGGATCTGCGGTTGTTCTGGAGAAATCTCTTGGGGTTCCAGTTTTTGCGGTATCAGGTATATATTGCTCAATCTGCTGTCCTGTTGCAAGGTTTTTTATTGATGTAAATGTATCAGATAAGTCTTTTTTTAAATCACCCCAAGAAAGAGTTTCAGGCTCTCTTGGATTATAATACCAGTAACATTTGTATTCACCGCTCATTTCGCCACAAGATGGAAATTTTGAATCTGGTATGTTAATGTTTAGTTCGGAATTAATTGCTTCCTTAACTTTGCTGGACATTTTTCCTGGAGAAAATATATCCCACTTTCCAATCCCAATGCTTGAAGCGCCTAGTTCATCAAATATATATTTTGATGCTTTTATATATCCGTTTATTCCATCAACAGCCATATATACGCCGACTGCCACACCAGCATAAGGAAGTATTTTTCCTAGTGGCTTTAATAATTTAAGAGGAACCTTTAATAAAGATCCTACCCCTTTTCCTATCCCTTTTCCTACGGACATTACACCTTTTCCTACGGAATCCCAAAATCCAGCAGTCTTTTCTATTGAAAAGTCATAATTTTTAAATTGAGAAGAGGCTTGTTTTATTTGATTATTATTTAGATTTATTACGCCGATTGATTTGGCTTCCTTTAATGCTTCAAATATAAATATCTCTCTTTGATCAAATGTATAATTTTTTGATGATATCTTTTTTATTGAAGCTTTTTTTGTTTTTATAAATGTTTTTAGAAATACTTTTTCCAAATTAAGTCCCATTTTTAAAAGCTCTTTTGTTGCGCTTTCTGCTTCAGATGATTTTTCTGGATCTAATTTAGAATGTTCTTCTTTTAGTTTTGCGGCAGCATCATTGATTGGTCCAGCCGCTTCTGATATATCAGACGGGGCAGGTTGTATGCATGATTTTATCACTTCCTGCCAAGCATTAAATTCTGTTGATGATGCAGATTTATATATTTTTTGATCAAGATCATATCCCATATTTTTTAGAGAATTAGATAAATTTAGTAATTCTATTGAAATTTTATCTTTGGTCATTACAATATACCTGCTGTATTTTTATAAAAAAATAATTCTTTTTAACATTAAATATTAACAGAAAAGAGATATCTAAAATGTCAAAGCTTAATGAGTTTAGAGATATGGTGGATAATATCCAGGATAAAGAAGTTTTGGAATCGGGAAGAGATCTTATTAGGGATATGATGGAGATATCAAAGCTTCAATCGCAAATAGAAAATTTAAAAAACGGACTTACAGATGGTGGTAGGGCGATGTTTTATTTTTTTGCAATGGACCTAACTGATGAAGAGTTGGCATATGGAGCTGAAAGAATAGTTGGAAGAATAAGAAGAATTGATAGAGCAGATTCATCAAAAGAAAACGTTGATAAAAGCAACGATAATAAGTAAAATAATTTTGTAAATTACTTAATTTGAAAGCAGGATTTATATAATGGGAAAGAATGTTATAATTGGATCAGATGCAAGATCAAAGATGCAAGATGGACTGAATGTTTTGGCAAATGCAGTTAAGGTTACTCTTGGTCCAAAGGGTCGTCATGCAGCCATAGAAAGAAACTATGGAGCACCGTTAGTTACGAAAGACGGAGTAACTGTTGCTCAATCAATTGATCTAAACTGTAGAGTTGAAAACATGGGGGCTCAACTTATTAAGTCTGTTGCATCTTCGACCAATACTGTGGCTGGAGATGGAACTACGACCGCTACAGTATTGGCTCAGTCAATTTATAATGATGGCGCGAAAATGGTTGCGGCTGGACATAATCCTGTCTTAATAAAAAGAGGAATCGACTTGGCTGTAACAAAGGTTAAGGAGCTTTTATCAGAGCAGTCAATAGACATTTCTAATGAAGAATCAATAAGAAGTGTTGCAACAATATCAGCAAATAATGACGCCCATCTTGGAGGTCTTATTGCAGATGCAATATCTACGGTTGGAGATGATGGAGTAATATCGGTTGAAGAGGCAACAGGTGGAGAGACTTCCGTCACATATACCGAGGGAACTTCTTTTGATAGAGGTTATCTTTCTCCTCTTTTTGTTACAAATGCAGAAAGAATGAGCGTAGAGTTTAGTAATCCTTATATTTTGCTATACGATGGAGTTATATCTTCTAGCCAAGAAATCTTGCCACTTTTGCAGGATGTATCAAAAGATGGTGGAAGTCTATTGATTGTAGCAAAGGATGTTGTCTCTGAAGCTCTACAAACATTAATTTTAAACAAAGCAAGAGGTACAATCTCTGTTTGTGCAACTAAGTCTCCGGGATTTGGAGATATTAGGGCGGATATTATGGGAGACATAGCCACGCTTTGTGGTGGAACATTGTTTTCTGATGATGGATCTCCACTAAGAAGTGTGACTCTAGGGTCACTTGGTAGGGCAAGAAAGGTTATGGTAAGCAGAACTAAGACCTCCATTATAGACGGAGCTGGAAATCAGCAAGATATTGAGGATAGAGTTTCTTCTATAAAAGTTCAATTAGAAAGTGATGATCTCTTTACTCATCATATAGCATCTCTTAGAGATAGGCTATCTACAATGTCTGGTGCTGTTGCAGTATTTAAAGTTGGTGGAGCGTCTGAGGCAGAAATGAGGGAGAGAAAAGACAGAGTTGAAGATGCTATAAATGCTGTTACGGCAGCTTTATCTGAGGGGATTGTATCTGGTGGTGGATCTGCACTTTTGCATTGTGTTAGTCCTCTTACAAAGCATTTTTCAAAAGCTGATCTAACTCAGGAGGAGAAGATAGGAATCGAAATAGTAACAAAATCTATAAGAGCACCATTTATACAGATTTTAAATAATGCTGGAGTAGATTATCACGAGTTTATGGAGAAGGTAGTTAGAAGTAAAGGCACAACTTGTGGTTTTAATGCTCTTTCAAATAATTTTGAATCTGACATGATTGAATCTGGAATTGTTGATCCAACAAAAGTTGTTAGATCTGCGCTTGAAAATGCTGCTTCTGCAAGTGGAACGCTGCTAACTACGGAAGTTACTATATCTTTGGACGAAGATAAAGACTAATTTATAAGTAAAAAAATATATATCACATACCAAGGCAGTGGGGGTAGCCCCCGTGTTTCGAGGTATTAATATGAAATATCGCATTACATATCAATCCCATAATAATGAAAATGCTGATGATGGAGTTAGTATGTCCGATGAATCAAAAGATTTTTCCCCTATAGATAAAGATGATCTTTATACTAGGTTAATATCCATAGGTCTAAATACAATCAATTCATCCTACAATTACAGACCAGAGTTTCAAGAAATTGTTGACTCTTTTTTGTCCCTGCCTCTTTCTGAGTTTAAGGGTAAGTGGAAGTACCTTGAAAAAGGACTCAAGATAAAAATTGTTGATAAGTATGATGATGAAATTTTTAACAATCTAGGTGAGAAATAATATGGAAAAATTTCAAGAAGAACAAATGATTCAAATTGGTTTATCTGAACTCTTCAGAAAAAGTATTTGCAGATACGGTGGCTCAGTTAGCGATATTTATAATAATGATGATAGTCCCATTGAGCATCATAAAATGACTAGGACTATTGTTAAAAATCCAAATTTTATATGCAAATATTTTGATGACTTAGATCGTTATCACAAGTATACTTTTATGAAAGCTTGTCGAATAGAGGGTGTAGATCTTTATGGGGCTAGTGATTCTTGGGCATCTAGAATTAATGAGATGCTAAATATAAAAGGTGATCAGACTTCACGTGGATCATCTTGCTCACCTTACGTGCAAAGTTACCTAGATGAATACAAGAGTTTAACTGAAAGAGAGTCACCCCTGCTTATGGCGGCT
>Ga0163109_10000935_pt1 | contig 22953 bp, 23 predicted proteins | sample CRUFie1St13metaG_FD_108704 | JGI IMG/M metagenome (GOLD analysis project Ga0163109, IMG submission 108704) | Marine microbial communities from the Costa Rica Dome - CRUD Field 142mm St13 metaG | ecosystem: Environmental > Aquatic > Marine > Oceanic > Photic zone | place: Costa Rica: the Eastern... | reverse complement strand
AGCCAGTATGAGATGTATGTAAGAGCCAAAATTAGGCGTTTCGCGTCTGGACTTGGATGTAGCTATGAAACGATTTCTCGAGATTTCTCGGAAACGAACTATTCAAGTTCACGTTTAAGTTTGTTAGAAGATAGAGAACATTGGAAGATGCTACAAACATTTATTATTGAAAACTTCCATCAAAGGGTATTTGAAGAATTTTTAGATGCTGCTGTTTTATCAGGCTCATTAAATTTACCTGATTATGAATTAACACCTTTAAGGTATTCAAACCCAAGATGGCAAGCTAGAGGGTGGAGTTGGGTTGATCCAAAGAAGGAGATTGAAGCTTTTAGAATGGGTGAGGCTGCTGGTTACTATACAAAAGGTGAAATCGTATCAATGTTAGGTAAAGATTTCGAAGATAATATAGACCAAATTAAGGCAGAACAAGAAACTTTAAGCGAATCTGGAGTACAATTAGACCTTGATTTAGGTGGTGGAACAGGTATTAGTGATAATTAAGCTTTTTTATCTTTTTCACAATGTGGACAGCATGGGGGGTTAACAATATCTCCTTGCATTATTGTTACCAAAAATAGGATCGCTAACTTACTTGGAGGTTGGTCAAAACTAAAAGGAAGGCTACTTGTATTTTCTCCAGCAAAATGTATTCCGTCATTTGCGACGCAAACATTAAACTGTTCATCATCACCTTTTGGTACTTGGTTAAAAATTAAACCATTGTACTCTGCATTATTATCTATATGCTCTAGTTGAACCCATTGAGGACTAAAATCTTTAAAAGGAAAACCCGCTAGTGCGAGTCCCCCTTCGAGATGGTTTATAAATTCATGTACTTTTGGATCAATGATCCAATCTTTTTTACCACTTAATTTTTTAGGCATTTTGCTCCTCCATTTCTTCTTGGAACTTGTCGTTAGCTTCTTCGTAAGTATCTTCTATAGATTTACCTCCAATACTTACATCAACAACTAAATCAAACTTTCTTGCTACTAAAGTTAATTCTTTAAATATAACTATAAAGAATGTGGCAACTGTATCTGTATAAGCCCACTCATAGTTATGTTTATTAGAGCAGTTTTCAATTAGTTTAATTTGTTTTGCCATTTGTTTTATTCTTGGCGGGAACATACGATTAAACCTGTCTGCTTTTTCTTGGTTTACTATTGGTGCGATTTTTGTCATTTGTTTAACCTCTGTTACCTAATAGTTTTAAGTCAGCCATAATCATGTCTGCTGCTTTATCGCAAACGTGCTTTGCATAACCGTTCCACTCAAGTTTGTTATAAACAAGCTCTCTTGTTACAAAAGGATTTGTGCCTGTTACAACCATTACTGCAAATACGTCACTAATGTCGTTTAGTGTTTCAATTTTGCCGGTGTTTCTGTAAACTGTTTTCATTTTCTTTTGGGGTTAGTTTAATTAGTTAGAGGTATCATTCCCTAACTAATATTAGTATAACATATAAACTTTAAATACGGCAACTATTAATATCTAATTATTCTGATATTATGTTTAATATCTAACATTTTATACATGGCTAATGTTAATGGTACTGATATAGATTTAACCCCTACAGAGGGTATGAAGGCAGGTGCTAGGCAATATAAAAAATGGAAAGAAGAAGGGAAAAAAGGTGGTACTGCTGTAGCAGCTAGAAGAGCAACACAAATTTTAAGCGGCAAAGAATTAAGTGTGGATGTGGTGATGAGGATGTTTAGCTTTTTTAGTAGGCATGAAGTTGATAAAAAAGCAGAAGGTTTTAAAGCTGGTGAAAAAGGGTATCCAAGTCCCGGAAGAGTGGCTTGGAGTGCTTGGGGATCGGACGCTGGATTTAGTTGGAGTAGAAAAAAATCAGAACAAATTAAAAAAGCAAGAGCTAGATTTGATGATACTCTTTTAAATGAGTATGATGATAACAACACAAGTGAAAAATCTATGGATTCAACATTAGAAAAACCGCAAGAAGATGTTAAAGCAGCACCTAATGAATTAAAAGTTGGTGATTATGTTTCTTGGAACTCTAGTGGCGGTAGAGCAAGAGGATTAATTGAAAAAGTAGAAAGAAATGGGACTATAAACATACCTGACAGTTCATTTACAGTTGATGGTACATCTGACGACCCTGCTGCTTTAATTTGTATTTATAGACCTGCTCCAAGTGGTGGCGGTTATGTAAAAACTGATAAGTTAGTAGGTCATAAGTTCTCAACATTAACTAAAATTGATGATCTGCCATTAAATGAAGAATATAATGAAAATGGATATGGTTATGATGATGATGACAAAAAGAAAAGTGAAGAAATACAACAAACAAGAAAACTTGATTTAAAAGAATTAGTTGAAAGAAATAAAGGAGAATCTTTAGTACAAACAAGAGAATTAAAAGCACAAATTGAATCTGATGGTAATGAGCTATTTATGAGTTTTAGCTCTGAGGAGCCAGTACAAAGATATTTTGGACAAGAAGTTTTATCACATGACAAGGGGGCTGCTGACCTATCTCGTTTAAATAACGGAACCGCCCCTTTTCTCTGGAATCATAATCGTGATGAAGTTCTTGGTGTTGTACAAAAAGCTGAAATATCTGAGGACAGAAGAGGTTATGCAACTATTAAATGGAGTAGAAATCCTAACGCTACTGAAAAACGTAATGATGTAGAGGATGGCATTATTTCACAAGTAAGTTTTGCATATCAAATAAATGAAATTGAGGAACGTGGCGATCAGATGGTTGTTACCTCATGGAAAGCTATGGAAATATCATTGGTTTCGGTGCCAGCAGACGCTTCCGTTGGAGTAGGGCGAAGTTTAGAAAATAAGGATAAGATTGAAATTAAACAGGTTGCAGATTCTCCACCAGAAGAAGATGCAGCCGACCTAGAGCAATCTAGGGAAGCTTTGACGGTAAAAGCTCCGTCATCTAGTCCAACCTTAACTTCCAAAAATATGGAGCAAACTAAAGAGGCTGCAAGCAAAGCCGTTGAAGCAGAGCAGAAACGCAGCCAAGATATAATCGTTGCTGAAAGAAGCCGCGCAAATGCGGTAACAGCAATGGGCGAAAAATACAATTGCCCAGATTTAGCACATAAGCTAAATCAAGATGGTGCATCAGTAGAAGATGCCCGCCACGCCATTAACACTTACAGAGAGGAGAGACTCAACAACGTGGAACAAACACAAATACAAAAAGCCCCAGAAGTAGGCTTAGACCAAAAAGAAATTAAGAGATTTTCTTTTACAAGAGCATTACACGCTTTGTCTAATCCAACAGATAGACAAGCACAAGAAGCTGCTGCTTTTGAAAGAGAAGTTTCAGACGCTACATCTAAAAAGTATGGCAGACCTGCTGGTGGTATTCTTGTTCCAAATGAAGTACTTGAGCAAAAAAGAGATTTAACAGTTGGTTCCGCAACTGCAGGGGGTAATCTTGTTGCAACTGAATTGTTAGCTGGTTCATTTATCGAGCAGTTGAAAAATTCTATGGCGATAATGGCTGCTAACCCTTCAATGTTAACAGGGCTTGACGGTAACATTTCAATTCCTAGACAAACATCTGGATCAACCGCTTATTGGGTAGGAGAAGGGTCAAGTCCAACTGAGTCAAACCTTGCTTTCGACCAAGTAAACATGACTCCAAAAACAATAGGAGCCTTCGTAGACTACAGCCGTCGTTTACTATTACAAGCATCTGTTGATGTTGAGCAAAGAATCAGAAATGATATTGCGCAAAACATTGCACTTGAATTAGACAGAGCTGCTATTTATGGTACAGGTTCTTCTAACCAGCCTTTAGGGATTAAAGATACAACTGGTATCGGTACACAAACAATTACTACTTTTGGTTCATTTGCCGAATATATAGCAATGGAAACCGACATTGCTGTAGCAAATGCTGAAGTAGCAAATATGTTCTATATCATTAACTCATCTGCTAGAGGTGCTTTAAAGTCAACAGAAGTTGCATCAGGTACAGGCAAATTCGTGTTTGAGAACAATCAAATTAATGGTTATAACGCAATCGTTACAAACCAACTACAAAACAATGACTGCTTATTTGGTGACTTTAGTAAGTTTACTATCGGCATGTGGTCTGGTTTAGACTTAACAGTTGATCCATACGCTGGTGCTACATCAGGTAACGTAAGAGTTATAGCTCTACAAGACGTTGACTATGCTGTAACACAGCCCGGAGCGTTCTGTTTTGGTACATAATGAAACTTAAGCTCTTAAGAAACACAATGATAGCTGGCACTCCAACGAGTGCTGGCTCCATTATTGATGTTGAAGATCACATAGGTTTTATGCTTTTAAATATTCACAAAGCTGAAGAAGTAAAAGCAGATGAGCCAAAAGTTGATAAACAACCAAATTTTGAACGCATGACTAAATTAAATTTAGAAACATACGGAAAAGAGCTTGGATTAGAGCTAGACATTACAAAAACAAAAACCGAATTAATATCTGAAATCCAAACTGCAATTTCAACAACTTAAAAAAATGGCGATTATTCAACAAGCACTTGATAAATTACAATTATTTTCATGTGTAGCTACTGCTGCTGTAACAAGTACAGCAACATCAGCAGCTATAGATTTAAAGGAATATGACGGTGATGTTTCTTTAATTCTTACAAGTGCTGCTGGAACAGGGTCTAGTCCAACATTAGATGTCAAAGTACAAGACTCTGATGCTAGTGATGGTACTTACGGTGATTTAAGTGGTGCAGCTTTTACTCAAGTAACAGATGCAGTATCTATGCAAGTAATCACTTTTAAAAAAGACGAAGCTAAGCGTTACATCAAAATAGTACAAACAGTTGGAGGTTCAACACCTTCATTTACGTTTAGTATTAATGGTTTAGCACTAAACAAATACGGTTAATATATATAGCCCCTTAATGGGGCTTTTCTTATGACTTATATTGATTCCGATTTAGATGTTTTTCTTCAAGAACCTTTTGGACAAAAGGTTCATTATGCTGGCGGAACAAAAATGGGTGTTTTAGATATGCCCGACCAAATATTATCTGGAGACATGATTTATTCTACTGATTATGTTTTACAGGTAAAAACAATTGACTTTGCAGATTTAGAAATTGGTGAAACTATAAAAACTGATGTTAATGGAATACAAACAGCTTTTGAAGTTAAAGGACAAAGATTATTAGATGACGGTAAATTAACAGAAATTACCTTAAGCAAGACATGAGTACTAAACGAGAACTAATATTAGCCCAAATAAAAACACAAATAGCTGGCACTACTGGTTTAGGAACTCGTATTTATAGAAGCAGGGTTACACCTGTATCAAGGGAAGAAGGTGCTGTTTTAATTTATGAACCTATTACTGATAACTGTGAGGTTAGAAGAAATAATTTACAATGGACTCTACAAATTAGGTTAAGTATTATTACAAGGGGGTCAAAGACAAAAACACTTGACCAAGCAGCAGACCCAATAATTAAATCTCTACATACAAAATTAGTAAGTGATGTAACTTTAGGCGGTAATTCTATTGATATACAACCAAGAAACGTAAGTTTTGACTTAGTAGATGGAGACCAACCTAGCGGAGTGGTATCTTTGGACTATATTATTATATATCAGACATTAATTGCTGATTTATCCACATAAATAACGCTATTATGGAAGATAAGTACGCAGGTCAAGGGGGTTCTTACCTTATTGATCCTAAAACTGGAAAGAGAAAGCTGATTAGGCAAACTCAACCAGCCCAACCAACAGAATCTTTAACAACAGAGGACACCTCAGATGCCAAAGAAAACTAGACTAAGAGCTTTACTTGCTAAAGACGAAAGTACATACGGAAGTGACCCCACCGCATCAGGGGCTCAAAACGCAATTCTTTGTACAGAATTATCAATAGAACCAGTACAAAGTGACGAGGTGTCAAGGGATTTAATAAGAAGCTATCTTGGTAATTACGATACTCTTTTAGCGAATACAAGAGCGCAAGTAACTATTACAGTCGAGTTGGCTGGTAGTGAGACAAAAGGGGTTGCTCCTCAAATAGCTCCATTGCTTACTTCATGCGGATTAAGTCAAACTGTAGCTGCGGGAACATCTGTTACCTACGCACCTGTCAGCAGTAATTTTGATTCATGTACTATTGTTTATAACGCTGATGGCATACAACATAAATTAACAGGCTGTCGTGGAACATTTAGTTTAAATGCAGAAGTCGGCTCTATACCTACAATTACATTCGTAATGACAGGGTTATATAACGCCCCAACTGATACAACTATGCCAACTTGTACATTTCAAAAACAAGCAGACCCTTTAGTTTTTAAACAAGGAAATACAAGTGGTTTCGAGTTTCAAGGTTATTCAGCTGCTTTAAATACATTTTCATTTGAAATGAATAATGAAATTGTTTATAGAGAATTAGTAGGTGGTACAAAAGAAGTTATTTTAAATAATCGCGCACCGTCAGGGACTGTACAAATTGAAAACATACCACTAGCTACAAAAAACTATTTTACTGCCGCTACATCAAACCTAAGTGGCAATAATACATTTCAGCATGGACAAGATGATGGAAATAAGGTCACAGTATCAATGCCAAAGGCTAATATTACAGCACCAGCTTATGCTTCTGTTGATGATATAGATATGTTAGACCTTGCTTATACAGCAGTTCCTAATAGTGGAAATGATGAAGTAAGCTTAGTTTTCGCATAATTATATATTTACTTTTTTTAAATAAGGGTTAAACTGTGCGTTACATGGTTTAATCTTTTTTTATGGCACTAATTATTAACAAAGTTAAGACTTTTAAATGGACAGTTGAATATGAATATCCAGTAGATGATGATTTTGTAGAAGTTAAATTTAAAGCTATTTTTAAGCGTATGCCACAAAAATTTCTTAATGAAATGGCAAAAAAAGCAACGCCAAAAAAAGATAAAGACGGAAATGAATTACCTAGTGATTTTGACCCTTTGGAATTATGTGAAAAGGTACTTATAGGGTGGGAAGATGTTTTTGTAATAAATGATAAAGGCGAAGAAGAGGAAGTTCCTTTTAATAAAGAAAATTTAAAAGAAATATTGCAAATTCCAATGTTAACTATGTATTTAGCAAAAACATTTTATGAAGGTCAAACAGGAAGAAAATTAAAAAACTTAGAGGGGCAGTCGATCATCTCTTAAATGGTGGTGTTGAAGATAAATCGCATGATGATGCTGCTGTTTTAGGTATTAAAGGGCTGCCCGCACTAAGAGTAGAAAAAGATTTTGAAGTATGGGAAGAACATTGGGAGTCAGTAATGTTATTTATAAGAATGATGACTCAGTGGAGAACTACTATGGGAGGTGTTATTGGTTTTGATTATAATGTTTTACAAATGCTATTTGACTTGTATGATGTAGATAATCGTAAAGAAATTTTCGAGGATATACAAGTCATGGAACGTGAAGCTATGATACACATGAATAAAGATAGGAAAGGTAAATAATGGCTTTAAATTTAGATACAACTTTTAAACTAAAAGCAAAAGTTGAGGGTGCAAAATCTGTTGATAATTTTAAAAAACAATTAAGGGGATTAGACACTAGCTCAAAACTTAGCAAAGTACAGCTAGGTAAAATGAATATTGAAATTAATAGAATGGCTAGGGCTGCTGGTAATACTACAAAAGGTTTAAGAGAACATATTAGGGCATTAACTTTATTAAGGGACAGAACTGATATTGGTGGTAAGGCTTATAAAAGGTTAGGTAATCAAATCGACAGGTTAAAAGGTAAATTAAAAGGTTTAGACGGTCAAGCTGCTAGTACTGGTCAAAAATTAGCAGGTCTTGTTGCTACTTTAGGTGTTGGCAGGGGTATTAGACGTATTATTGGAGGTGCTACAAGTTATGAAGCAGAAGTTACAAAAGCTGCTGCTATTGAAGGGGGTGGTAATAAAACACAACTTGATGATGCTATTAAAAGTACAGCACAAGTAGCAGCAGGTACGCCTACTGAAGTTGCACAGTTGGCAACTACTTTATCAAGAGCAGGTTTTAATGCAGATGAAATATCTGTATCCCTAAAAGATATTGTTGCTGCTGCTGAAGCTACTGATGTGTCTTTTGCAGAAATGGGTTCAATTGCATCAAATAATTTGAGAGCTATGGGTTTAGAAGCTAACAGAGCAGGTGACGTTTTAGATATATTAGTTTCTACTGCTAACAGTTCGAACCAAACAATAGGAGATTTAGGCGAATCATTAAAATATACAGCACCTATGGCTAGGACGTTTGGTGTAAATATGAATGAAGCTGCTGCTATGACAGCACTACTAGCAAATAGTGGAATTAAAGGAAGTGATGCTGGTACAGCCTTAAGACAAGTATTTACTAGATTAACAATGGCTGCAACAGGGGCTAACGGCGAACTTTTAAATTTAACTAAAGGAAATGCAAAATTGTCTAAAGCATTTAAACATTTAGGAGCAGATATTTTAGATGCAAATGGTAATTTAAAACCTATGGATCAAGTAATAATGAGCTTAAGGGACAGTTTTCAACAAGTAGGTAATCTTGGACAAAAAGCTGAAGTTGCTAAAGCATTATTTGGTCAACAGCAAGGTAGTAAAATATTAGCCTTAATAAACCAAACTGATGTAGATGTAGCAAAATTATTTGACACTATTAGAAATAGCGGTGGAACATCAGCAGAAACTAGAAAGAATATGGATAGTTTTGCTATGACTACAAAAGTTTTAGGAGGTAACTTTGAGATATTAACTAATCAAATTGGTGGTGCTTTTATAAGTGTTTTAGACCCATTAGCAAAACTTTTAAACGAATTTTTAACTGACTTATCAAAACTACCTAAACCGATTAAAGACTTTGGTGCTGGTTTAGCTGCTGCTGGTTTAGCTGCTTTAGCTTTGAAACTAACAATGGTAACTCTTACATCTTTAGGAGTTAAAGCATTAATTTTCGGAAAAATAGGTGCTTTAATGACTAAATTAGCAATAGGAACAAAATTAGCTGCTGCTGCTAATGTAATTTTTAATGCAACAAACCCAATGGGATGGATAGTGTTAGCTGTTGCTGGTATTGGAACATTAATTACCTTAATAGTTAAATTTAGAGTTGAAATAATGAATTTCTTTAAGGCTGTTCGAGATGGTCTTTATAAATACCTTATTTTAAGTTTTAATGCCCTCCCAAAATTCGTAAGGGAATTTTTAATTGGTAAAAATAACAGAGCAGCAGGTGATAACTTTACGATTACTTTGCCAGAGGTAAAACCACCAAAAGACCCAGAAAACATAGTAGAAGGTAAATCAAATTTAGATGGTGCTGGAGGTGGTATTACTACCGAAACTGGCGATGAGCAAAAAAGTGTTCTTGGGGGTATGAAAGATGCACTCGAAGAATACAGAACAAAAGCAGCAGATGTAGCAGGTCAAGTTAAAAACGCAATGGGCAATGCTTTACAAGGTATGGAAGATGCTCTTGTAAATTTTGTAATGACAGGAAAATTGGCTTTTGGTGATTTAGCAAGATCAATATTAGCTGATATTACAAGAATAGTAATAAGGTCAGCAATAATCAGTCCTTTGCTTGGTTCATTTGGTATTAAAGTAGGTTCTGCTAATGGTAATGTTTTTCAAGGTGGGGAGGTTCAAAAATATGCTTATGGAGGTGTTGTTAATCGTCCTACCGTTTTTCCAATGAAGAATGGAATGGGTTTAATGGGCGAAGCTGGTGCGGAAGCTATAATGCCGCTTAAACGTGGTAGTGACGGCAAATTAGGTGTAATGTCTCAAGGTGGGGGAAGTAATGTTGTAAATGTTTCAGTTGATGCTGGCAATACAAACGCTCAAGGTAATAACGCAAAAGCACAACAATTAGGCAAAATGATAGGTCATGCTATACAAGCAGAGTTAGTTAAACAGAAAAAGCCCGGAGGAATACTTTATAGCTAATGGCAACTTTTGACACACAAACAGTTGGATCTGATGTATCCCCAAGTTTTACACCTAATTTAAGGATTGAAAATAATGTTATTACAAATAAATTAGGAGATAATTATGAACAGCGCATAGTTGCTGGTTTAAATTCAACAGTTAGAACATGGACATTGCCTTTTAATAATCGAGATGACGTCTCAACAACAAATATTTTAAATTTTTTAGCTAGTTCAACAGGTGGTAATAATGGGGCAAAAAGTTTTAATTGGACACCCCCCTATGGCTCTACTGGCAAATGGGTATGTGAAAATCCAACAGTTGAAAAAGTCGCTTACAACATTAACAATATTCAATTAGTTTTTAGAGAAGTATTTGAAGCATGACAATACCAATTGACGAATTACAAAAAACTAATCCAACAGCAATAATTACATTGTTTGAATTACAGTTGATTGAAGGCTTACATTATCCAACAGGAAATCCTAGTAATCAAATAACTATTTATAGATGGCACTCAGGGGTTGCTCAAAATGCAACAGGAGAATTATTATTTGGTGGACAAACATATAGTCAAATGCCTATAGAAGCAGAAGGTTTTGATTATAAAGGTACTAATAAAGGCTCAAATTTACCTAGACCAACTTTAAGAATAAGTAATTTATTATCAACAGTATCAACCATTTTACAAGAAATTAATAACATTACACCAAATAATGATTTGATTGGTGCGGTGTTAACAAGAAAAAGAACTTTTGCAAAATTTATATCTGCGTCAAATACTAGCGGTCAAACTATAACTTATGTTGTTACTGTTCAAAATGTTGGTGGAGCTAATTATTTTTATATAAATGGTGTTAAAAATCCCACATTAAGTTTGGTTGGAGGTAATACATATAGATTTATACAATCAGACTCATCTAACACAAATCACCCTTTAATTTTAAAAGACTCATCTGGAACTCAATTAAATATATTAGATAATGTTCTAAGCACTGGAACTGCTGGCATTGATCGTGTTGTTACATATCAAATTTTAACAACAAACTACGCTGCAAGATATTCATGCTCTGTTCATGGTAATAATATGGGAAATACAATAAGTGTTTCAGCAGCACCAAGTAATCCAGACGAAGATGCTTCAATGCGTTGTGAAGATGATGTATATGTTATTGATAGAAAATCGTCTGAGAATAGGGAGGTAGTTGAATTTGAGTGTGCTGCAAAACTCGACACTCCAACAGTACAATTACCAAGACGTCAGGCTTTGCCAAGAGAATTTCCGGGAATAGGATCATTTCATGCTTAGTTGGCAACAAGAAGCAGAATTACATTCAAAACAATGTTATCCAGAAGAAGCTTGCGGATTAGTATATATATTTAAAGGTAAAACAAAATATAAAGCTTGTAAAAATATATCAATTAATCCCAAAGATACTTTTATTATTGACCCTTTAGAATATGCCGAAATTTTTGATAAAGCTTCAATTATAGGTGTCTTTCATTCTCACCCTATAGAACAACCCTATCCAACACCAGCAGATAAAGCGATATGTGAAAAATATAAATATAAATGGCATATATATTCTGTTGATTTCAACAAGTGGTACAGTTTTGAACCAAGTGGCTATAAAGCACCATTAGTCGGACGTGAATATGTATTTGGAATACATGATTGTTGGAGTTTAATAAGGGATTATTTTGAAACTTTAAATATTAAATTACGAGATTGGGATAGACCAATTAACCCTCAAGATTTTTGTGATAATCCCTATTTTGAAAATTGTTTCGAAAAAACAGGTTTTAGAGAATTAAAGCCTAATGAAAGTTTAAAAGAAAATGATTGTATATTATTTTCGCTAAATAGTACTGGATTAAATCATATAGGGGTATTATTGAAGAATCAGATGATTTTACATCACATAGAGGGTAGAGTGAGTTCAAAAGATTTCTATGGAGAATGGTTAATGAAATGTACAGGTAAGAGGATTCGTTATGTTAAGTAAAATAAAACTATATGGCGAGCTTAGTGAAAAATGTAATGGCCATAATGAGTTACAAGCTGTATTAAACAGACCTGTTGATGCCATAAGATTTTTAATTAATAATTTTAATAATTTGGAAAAACATATTATTGAAAATAATTATAAAGTTATTGTTGATGAAGAAAATATTGAAGAAGTTGAACTTAATTTTCCAAGCAGACCAAAAGAAATAAAAATAATACCAGTGATAAGTGGATCAGGTAATGTTGGCAAAATTATTGCTGGAGTTGTTTTAATTGGTGCTGCTGTTGCTTTTAGTGGTGGTGCTGGTCTTGGCATTTTGGGTAAGCCAATAGTATCGTCAGCTGGTGTTTTTAGTGGGGCTGCATTAGCTGGAAAAGTCGGCATGGTCTTACTTTTAACAGGTGTAGCTGGTTTGTTGTCTCCTACCCCTGATGTTCCCGAAGAAGAGGGAGATCCTACAAAATCATTTAGTTTTAATGGGGTACAAAATAATGCAAGAGCAGGTATTCCAATTCCAATTTGCTATGGTCATGTTTTAGTCGGTAGTATTCCAGTATCAGCTTCAATAACCACAGTTGACATAGAAGTATGACTAACAATTTTATTAAAGGCTCTGGCGGTGGCGGTGGAGGTGGTAAAGGCGGAGGGGGTGGTTCGAGAACACCAACAACCGCAAAAGATTCATTAAATAACAGAAGTTTTGCTAATATTTTAGATGTTATATCTGAAGGGGAAATTGATGGGATACACGATCCCGGAGGTTTTACAAATAGTTTTCATCAATCAATTTTTTTTAATAACACTCCCTTAAAAAATGCTGATGGAACTGATAATTTTAATGATGTAAAAATAGATGTTAGAAACGGTACGCCTATACAAAATGTAATTAAAGGTTTTAACAAAAGCTCAAGTCCTGTTCCTGTTAGTTTAGAAATAACAAAAAATACTCCTGTTACTTTTACAATTACTGATACAAGTGTTACAAGTGTAATTATAGACATTGGGATTCCAGCCCTACAAAAAGTAAACAAAGACGGTGATACGCAAGGTACTGAAGTTATATTTAAATTTTTAAAAAGTCAAAATAATAGTAGTTTTCAAAATATAAGTATTAATGGCACTGTAGATCAAAAAATAACAGGTAGAACAGGTGACTTATATCAAAGACAATACGAATTTAATATAGAAGGTAATAATTTTCCTGTTCAATTTCAAGTACAAAGAATAAGTGATGATGATTCAACAATTAATAATAATAATAGTGATAATTTAATTAATCATTCTAGTGCGATACAGTTAAGGTCTTATCAACTTATTAAAGATTTTGATAATCCTATACAAGGTACTTTTTCACAGTCAGGCACTACTATTACAGTTAATACAACTGAGCCACATACTAAAGTTCTTGGAGATAGTTTAGGTTTTGAATTTTTAAATGATGGCATACATCAACAATTCACTTTTAATGGTAATAATCAAATAAGAAATAACAGTTATACAGGTGCTAGTAATGGTAATTTTCAAGTTACATCAATTATTAGTAGCACAAGTTTTACAGTAGAACATACTGAATCAAAAAATGTAGTTAATGGAACTTGTAAATTTTATAGGGTTTTAAATTATCCAAACTCTGCTTTAGTTGGTATCAAATTAGATGCTGAACAATTTAATTCAATACCAAGAAGAGCCTTTTTAATTAATGGTATAAAAGTTAAAATTCCAGCAGGTAATGGAACTGGAACGCCTGTTGTTGTACGAAACGCTACACAAGCTGCCAGTTTAGGTATCTCAAATGCTAATCAGATTAAAAGTTTTGGTTTTATACACTATCCAAACGGATACATATTTGATGGTAATTTAACTGCTGCTCAATATACAAATGACCCTGCTTTTTGCTTGTTAGACATTTTATTATCAGAGAGGTATGGTTTAGGTCAATTTTTAAAGTTAAGTGATTTAGATATATATAGTTTTTATTCAATTAGTAAATATAGTTCCGAGTTAGTAACTTTTAAAGACAGGAGAAATGATGGTCAAGTGGAAACAATTAAAGAACCTAGATTTTCTTTAAATTGTGTAATTCAAAAAAGAGAAGATGCTTTTAAAATCATTAATAATCTTTGCTCAGTATTTAGGGGTATGCCATTATACTCTGCTGGATCGTTAACTTTATTGCAAGATCGAGATGGGTTAGACCCTACATTTATTTTTAATAAAACAAACGTAACTCCTGATGGTTTTACTTACTCAGGATCATCTCAAAAAACTAGAGCAAATATCGCAGTCATTAAATATTTTGACACTGAATTAAGAGACGCAGCTTATGAAGAAGTTATTGATGAAGATGATGTAGCAAAATATGGGGCAATAACAAAAAATTTAAATAGTTTTGGCGTAACATCTCGAACTCAAGCTAGACGTCTTGGTAAATGGTTTTTGACAACATTAAAAACTGAGACTGAAACTGTTAATTTTACAACTACATTAGAAGCGGGTTCTTTATGTAGACCCGGACAAATAATCGAGATACAAGACCCTGTTAAAAGCGGTGTAAGAAGAGGTGGTCGAATTTTAAATATTCAAACTGTAAATAATAATCATGTTATTACAACTGACGAAGCAAACCTTCCTAACAATTTAACAAGTACTGTAAGTGTAATAATGCCGAATGGACAATTTAGTAAAAAAAATGTATCCACAATAAATACTTCTAATAAAACAATAACGATAAATGGTAAATTCGATATTCTGGTAAATGATTCAAATGGAAATAAACCTTTTTTAGATTCTTTACAACCTAATCCTGACTATGTAAAAACCACACAACCATCAACACCAAATTTGAACTCAGTTTGGATTTTAGAAACTACAGGCAACTCACAACAAACAATTCTCTCACAACAATTTAAAGTTATATCTGTTGAAGAAGAAGACGATTATATGTATTCAATAACAGCAGTATCACATAATGAGTCTAAATATGCTCATGTAGAACAACTAGAGACTTTAATTCATCGGGATATAACTAATTTAGACGAAATACCGACAGCTCCGGAAAACTTTTCTAACGCTGTTTTGTCTGATGGTAGTACTGTAAATTATCCAATTGAATCTTTATATAAATACAGAGATCAAATTAAAGTAAGAGTTATAGTTCAATGGAAACCAGTTGTAGGCATTAGTAAATATGAATTGACTTATAACCAAGATAATAAGAGTGAAATTGTTGTAACCACTCAAAGTCCTAGTTTTGATATTGATGATGTTAATGTAAATACTGCCACAAGTTCTATTTTTAACTTTAAGGTAAAATCTATAAGTGGATCTGGTCGAAAATCAAGAGATACCTTAGAAACTTCTCTAACAGTTCAAGGTAAAAATATACCTCCTAGTAGGGTAAGTAATACATTCTCTGGAGTAATAGATCCTAATTTAGGAATACAATTATCATGGACTCCAATAGAAGCTGTCCCTCCAAACTTTAGAGATCTTGATATAAGGGGTTATATAATTAAAGAGGGTAATAATTACGATACAGGTATATTAATTGGGGAATTTGACACGACAAATGTTTTAGTTCCAACTTTGCCAAGTAAAACTGATAATGCAAAAGTTTATTCAATTAAGGCTGTTGATTCTGATGGTAATGTAAGCAATGAAAATAGAACAACATCTATAACAATAAATAACCCACCCTTAATTGATGTAAATACAATTACTCACGAATATAAAGATGATAACTTAATAATAAATTGGACAGAGCCAACTTTAGGGGTTGGTCAATTTGCCATAAAAGAATATGAAATTTTTGATGATGCTACAAGTCTAGGTAAGGTAAGTTCTACGACTTTTACATTGCCTGTTAATTTTAATAGTGACAGAAATATAAAAATAAAAGCATTTGACATTCTTGGTAAAGAAGGTGCATTTACATCAAAAACAATTCCTTTCGTAAAAACAGCAGCCCCAAATATTAATATTGCGTTTGAGGGTACAAAATTAAGATTATTTTGGACTGAACCTACACAAGGAAATACAAAAATAAAAGAATATGAAATTAGAAGAAGTAGTAATTTAATTACTGATATAAGTAACAGCACATTAGTAGATAAAATTAATTCAGATAGTTATGTATTAGATATTGATTCAACTTTTGTTGCTGGTACGCCAGTAAGGTTTTTTGTTGTAGCTTTAGATGCAAACGGTTTTAGGGGAGAAATAGGAAGAACTGGAATACCTAACTTCCCTGATGCTGTTTTAGCTGCTCCACCTAAACCCCTTAACCTTACAGCGGTTATTAAATCAGATAGTGCTTTTGTGAGTTGGGATACAGTAACGCCTTTAAGTAATGGTCTTCCAATAAAAGACTATAAAATTTATAGGGAAGCTGCAAGTGCTACAACTGCTGGCATAGCAGACTTTCAACAAAACGGAACGCAAGTGACAGAAAGAGTTTTATGGACAGATTCACAGCAAAAATATTTTGTTAGGGCGATTGATACTAATAATAATGAAGGGGAATTAGAAGAAGTGTTGTTTACTGTAGCAACACCCTCAAAAGTTACAAATTTAAAAAACGAGGTTATTGACAATAATGTTTTATTAAGGTGGCAAGAAAGTTTAGTAGCAGCTAATCAACTTCCAATTATCCATTACAACATTTATAGAAATACAACTGACACAGCTAATTTAGTTGGACAAAAACAAGGAACTTTCACAACTGTTTTTGAGCAAGTTGGCGGTAATTTTACATATATATTAATTCCTGTTAATAGTGCAGGTGTTGAGGGTGAACAAGAGGACACTACTGCAAATGTAAATCAACCTCCAGATTTCGTGTTAACAGATGAAGTTGACAGTACATTTAGCGGTACTATAGTTAATGGATTTTTAGATAATGAGGAGTTATTTTTTAATGTTAATAATACAAGAACTTGGAAACAACATTTTGATCCAAATAACAACGATACGTCTAGAACTTTTGGTGTTTACGGTAGCTCCACTGTTTATGCTTTACCTAGTGAAAACACAGGAAGTTACGAAGAAGTTATAGATACAGGGGCAGTCATAGCATCAACGCGAATTGAAGCGACATTAGGTTTAGATGCAGGGGAAACGATAGGTTCAACAACAATAACCCCAGAAATATTTACGTCATTAGATAATGTTAATTTTACAAGTAAAGGACAAGGTAATACAAATGTTTTAGGAACTAATTTTAGATACATAAAAGTCAAATTCGAATTTGATGGTGCAGATAATAATGATTTAGTTAAAGTAAAAAGTCTTAAAATTAAAACATTTTTAAAACGTAAAACAGATCAAGGTAGTACAACTGTAACCGCATCAGATAGTCAAGGGTCAGGGAAGCAGGTTAATTTCACTGAAACTTTTGTAGATGTTGATGCTATTTCTCTTACAATTAGGGGGTCAAGTTCTAGTGCTAAATATGCTATTTATGATTTTGTAGATTCTGCAAATCCCGCAGATGGCTTTAAAGTATTTTTGTTTGATAATAGTGGCAACGGTGTTGCTGGTACTGTAGATTTTACTGTAAGAGGTGTTTAAATGACTAACTGGACAAAACCAAGCTTAACAAGCACATATACAAATTTTATTACAGAACTTAAGTATAGGGACGAAGTAGTAGGTTCTTTATATTCAACAGATCTGTCACCAGCACCAACTAATTTGCCATCTAATACGTCAACAGATTGGGGTAAAAGGTCAATAAGGTGGAACGCTTCTGGAGGTTATTTTCAACGTAGAAATGCTGCAAACAATAACTGGGAAAGACTTGAAGGAAACTCAGGAACTCATAACTTCGTAAATCTACAGGCTACAAATATCACTGGTACAGGTACAGTCTCAGGAGATGATGTTACAGCAACAGATCAAATACAAGGGTCAAGATTAAATGTAACAGGATCTACCGCCCCTGCTAATGGTTTATATAGGCCAGCAGCTAATGAAATAGCTTTAGCAACAAACAGTACGCCAAGACTTACTATTGAAAGTAACGGTGAAGTAGGTATTGGAACTCAAAATCCATCATACACTTTAGATATTTCAGGTACTTTTAGAATACAAAATGGATCAAATGATACTTATCTGGAAGTTGGTGGAGGGGGGTCAGGTAACAGAAATGCTTATATTGATTTAGTTGGTGATACCGTTTATCCAAATTTTGGTTTTAGGGTTATCAGAGGGAATACTGGTGCTAATACAACAACTCAACTAATACATAGGGGAACTGGCGATTTTATCTTTGAGGCTAATGAAGCTGCTGATATGATATTCATGACTGCAAATACAATAAGGGGTGTATTTGATAGTCAAGGAAATTTTGGTATAGGTAACTTTGATAATCCTAGTGAGTTACTTCATATAAAAAGAACAAATGCTAATGGTACATTTATTAGGTTACAAAATAGCGAAGGAAATGCGTATCTAGGTGCTGATGGTGATGCCTTGCAATTAAAAGGCGATACAGTATTTCTAATGTCCGAAGGTGGTACACAATATTTATCATCTTCAAGCAGTTTATTTGATATTAAAACAGCAGCAAAAGTTAACGGTAATTTAGAAGTTACTGGAAATGAAACCGTAACTGGAAATCTTACAGTTAGTGGTCAAATAAATGCCACGATCTCAGGTGTGTCGAGTGAGGCAACTAAATTAGCAACTCCAAGAAATATAGCTGGAGTTGCCTTTGACGGTACGGCAAATATTTCCTTGAATAACAACGCAATTACTAATGGGGCTGGATATACAACTTACTCTGCCAACCAAGCTTTAAATACGAGTAACAGTCCAACCTTTGAGGCATTAACACTAAATGGCAGTTTAACTGTTAACGCTAATGACGCAGCTTCCTATATATACATGGGTGATACAGATGAGGGAACTAGAGCTATACATAATAATTCAAATCGTATAGGTTTTTTGAAGCAAGATAATAATTGGGGTGTTTATGCTGACGACAACGGAAACTGGACAGCCGTTGGTAACGTAACAGCTTATTCTGACGAGCGTTTAAAAGAAAATATAAAAACTATTCCAAACGCATTAGAAACAGTCAAGAAACTTAGAGGTGTTTCATTTAATAGAAAAGATTTTGCTGGCAAGGGGATTGGAGTTATAGCACAAGAAATTGAGCAAGTATTACCAGAAGTTGTTGTTGAAGGTGAATATAAAAGTGTTTCTTATGGCAACATAGTTGGATTATTAATTGAAGCTATTAAGGAATTAGCAGATAAATAAACTGGACATTTATGAAAATGTAACGCACAATGCGTATAATAAAAAAAAATTAATTTATTTATGAAAACTATTAGCGAACGTAGGGAAGCAACCCAAAAAGAAATCGAAAATCTTAAAAATGAATTTACACATTTACAAAATCAAAAAATAAAAATTCAACAGGAGGGAAACCAAAAAATTAAAGAGATGGAAGATCAACAAAATAAAATAGTTTTATTATTAGAAAAACTAAATGGCAAAATTGAAGTATATAATGAGGAAGAACCTCCTACTGAGGAAGCATCAATCGAAGCACCTGTAACCTAAAATGGCCAGAATCCCTGCTATATATGACTTTGATTTAGACAAAGCAACAGATTGGGATGAAACTTATAACTTTCACAGTAATATTGACCCTAACAATGAAACTCTTGTTCCACTGGATTTGACAGGGTCAACTGTTGAAGGTACTGCATGGGATTTTGAGCGTGAACATAAATATGCTGACTTTAATGTTACATATGTAAACAAAACTGCTGGAAAAGTAAAATTAAATTTAACTGATGCACAAACAGTTAATTTTCCTGATGAATTATATTATGATGTTGTCGTTATTAATGGTTCTGGTGAGAGAAATAAGTATTTTAAAGGTAAGATTACAGTAAATCAAACATATACGAGGGCTTCTACATAATGTCAGTTGAAGTAAAAGTAACACAATTAAAAAATAAAATCGTTGTTGATAATACGGCAAATGTTGTTCATGTTATAACTCAAGGGGAACAAGGGGCGAAAGGTCTTGAATTAAGTGATATAAATAAAGTAGATGGCAGTATCATTAGGTATAAAGCTTCTGCTAATTCCTATGTCGCTGATGCAGATGTTACTCCACTTACACTCACTGATGGTGGAAATTTTTAAAAATTTTACTACCATTTTTTTTACCTAGTTTAAGATTATGTCAAACGTAATTAGATTCAAAAGAAGGGCGTCTGGTGCTGCTGGTGCACCATCATCATTAATGGAAACAGAACCAGCGTATAACGCCGTTGATGATACTTTATATTTAGGTATTGGATCTGGGGGTGCTGGTGGTTCAGCTACTTCAATTAAAGCTATAGCGGGTGCTGGTGCTTTTGTTGATAAAACTGGTAATCAAACAATTTCTGGAAACAAAACTTTTACAGGAACAATTGACCTAAGTAACGCAACAATTCCAAGCCTATCGTTAAGTCAAAATTTAACAGTTGTTGGAAACTTAATTGTTCAAGGTACTACAACCACAGTTTCATCTACAACTATTACCGTTGCTGATAAAAATTTAGAACTTGGTAAGGTATCAAGTCCAAGCGATACAACTGCTGATGGAGGTGGTTTAACCCTTAAAGGTACAACAGATCATACTTTTAATTGGGTTAATAGTACTGACAGTTGGACATCATCAGAACATATAGAACTTGCACAAAATAAAAAGTTTAGAATTGATAATGTAGATGTCTTAACAAAAACAGGTCTTGGATCTACAGTTCTTGCATCAAGCCTCACATCTGTTGGCACAATCACTTCTGGTGTATGGAACGCAACCGATATAGCCGTAGCTCATGGGGGTACAGGAAGTTCCACAGCGTCAGGTGCAAGAATAAATCTTGGGGTACAGATTGGCGTTGACGTTCAAGCTTATGATGCTGACTTAGCTGCTTTAGCTGGTGTTTCAAGTGCTGCAAATAAAATTGCTTACTTTACTGGTGCTGCTCAAGCTGCTGTAACTGATTTTACTGCTTATGCAAGAACACTTTTAGATGATGGTGATGCTACTACAGCAAGAGGTACTCTTGGTCTTGGGTCAATGGCAACTCAAAATTTAAATGCTGTAAATATAGACGGTGGCACAATTGATGGCATAACTTTTGATGGGGGAACTTTTTAAAAAGTATTTGTTAAAACTTACGGAGTTGCTTTATGCCTAACACGCTTTTACATAAAAGGGGTACAACTAAACCTAACCCATCAGACTTGTTGGTAGGTGAAATTGCAATCAATACAGCAGAAGGAAAATTATTTACTGAAAATGATAGTGGTTATATATGGGAAGCTGGAGAACTTTTAGGTACATTTAGCAGTGCAACTATTACTTACACAGTAACAGTTGCTAGTAAAACATCTGCTCATAGATATAACGGTAGTGGTTCAAATTATGGGTATAAAATAAATGGCGTTTTTTCTCCTTTTTTAAATCTTACTCCCGGAAATACATATAGATTTGATCAATCAGATTCAAGTAATAGCAACCACCCTCTTAAGTTTTATTTAGAAGCAGATAAAACAACTTTATATAGCACTGGTGTAACTATTAATGGAACAGCAGGGCAGTCGGGAGCATACACAGAAATAACAATAAACGATACAACCCCATTAATTTTACATTATCAATGTGGCTTTCATGGTTACATGGGTAATTCAGTTTTAACTAATTCAAAAACTGTAAATTATAACGATCTTCAAAATAAACCATCTTTATTTAGTGGAAATTATAATGATCTATCAAACAAGCCTAGTTTATTTAGTGGAGATTATGATGACTTATCTAATAAACCTAGTTTGTTCAGTGGTAGTTATAACGATTTATCTAACAAACCAACTATTCCGACATTAACAAGCCAGTTAACAAATGACGCTGGATTTATTACTACAGGTGGAGGAGGTATAGATGATGGAGACAAAGGAGATATTGTAGTTAGTAACTCAGGTTCGACATTTCTTATTGACAGCGGTGTAATTGATAATGCAAATGTAGCTTCAAACGCTGCTATACAAGGAACCAAAATTTCTCCCAACTTTGGATCGCAGAATATAACCACTCTAGGTGCGGTAGATGCTGTTGGAATTACTATTGGCGGTAATACACCATCATTAAACTTTAATGACGCTAACGATAATCCTGACTTTAGATTTCTTGTAAATTCAAATTCTTTTATACTTGAAGATACAACCAATAGTGTAAATAGATTCGTTGTAAATAGTGATGGTCACATTGATATAACTGGCAACCTAGACGTTGGTGCTGGTCTTGACGTAACAGGAGTTATTTTTGGTACGGTTTCTAGTGCAAACTCAACAATGATGGGTTTGACTGCAAACATGGGTACTAATAATAATAGATCGTTATTATTTAAAACACCAGTAACAGACTCAGGTTCAGAACCTTTTAGAATACAAACAAGTAACTCAATACAGTTTGATATTGATGGTGAACAAACATTGTTTATAGATGATAGTGGACAAGTAAATTTACACCATGACGGAAGTACAGACGCAAAGTTATCTACAAGTTCTACTGGTGTTTCTGTATCAGGAAATATCACAGTAACAGGAACTGTTGATGGGGTTGATATTGCAACTAGAAACACTTTATTTGGTGGGTTAACTTCTAGCTCTGGAGTATTAAAGAACGGAGTAACAGCAACGACACAGGGATCATCAGATAATACGACTAAGGTAGCGACAACCGCTTACGTTACAACAGCAATAAGCAATCTAATAAACAATGCTCCAAGTGCATTGGATACATTAAAAGAGCTTAGTGACGCACTTGGTTCGGACGCTAACTTCTCAACAACTGTCACCAATTCATTAGCAACTAAATTACCTCTTGCTGGTGGTACGTTAACTGGAACACTTAATGGTACAGATGCTGATTTTTCTGGCGAAATAACAGTAGGAGGAGCTAACACTAGATTTGCTAATAATAATTTAAGGTTTAAATCTT
>Ga0163109_10000934_pt1 | contig 22958 bp, 15 predicted proteins | sample CRUFie1St13metaG_FD_108704 | JGI IMG/M metagenome (GOLD analysis project Ga0163109, IMG submission 108704) | Marine microbial communities from the Costa Rica Dome - CRUD Field 142mm St13 metaG | ecosystem: Environmental > Aquatic > Marine > Oceanic > Photic zone | place: Costa Rica: the Eastern... | reverse complement strand
AGGAGACACCTCCTTGAAGATTAGCATGGTAAGAAACAGAGGGCGATTAAATCGAGGGACGCGGACGACTCCAATCCTTGAACTGCTGCTCGAGCGCTTCCTTGAGCCCGCTCTGCCAAAGGAGAATGCCTAGTTGTGTCACCAAGTCATCATCGGGATCGCTTTGGCTCCATTGGTTGATGGCAGAGGATAGACTTTCACCCAATAGCTCTTCAGCTAATTGATGCGATTCAGGACTGAGCTCGCGATAAGCATTCATCCACTTTTGCAGGCCTTCTCCCAAAGCTGGGTGGGCAGAAATCAGTAATTTGAGATCTTTTAGATAATTATTTTGATCCAAATACAACTGACCGTTCCTAGCGACAAAACTCGTTGCGGGATGCCCAGCCATGCTCAAAAGCTGAGAAAGAGCCCAGTATCCAAGAGGTCCCATTTGATCCTGGTCCATCAAACGCTGTAGCTCCTGACCGGCATGATCCCCTTTACCGATCAAAACGTAAACCGTTTCGCGCATGGCAGTCCAAGGCCACGAATCCTCAGGAAACGAGCCATCGGCTATTTCGAACGCATGGGCAGCAAAGATGATGGCTAGAGTACGCAGCACTTCTGCAGGTTCCGAAGAGGCCATGGGAACAAAAAAAGGGCGAGCAGGTTCCCGATCAATCCCAGAAATGAACGAATCCAGTGGGGAAAGGAGTTTCGCTCTCGAAAGGTTGGACAAGGCAAACGCAATGAATTGTCTGCGCTCCATCGATCCGAGCAACTCTGCGGGAAGATAGCTTGATTGTGCAATCTGTCCGGCAATCAACTCGACCCAAGTGGAAACGGGACTCTCTGACTGGAACACATTCTTGAAATCACGTGTTGTTACAGCAAGCTCCTTCCCTAGTTTTTCGAAAGCACCTGTAGACCACCGTAATTGGACTTGTGGCTTATTCAGCCCCTTGGCCGCAGGTAAGTCTAAGGTCAGGGATGCCACTCTCCATGGGTCTTTTTCAAGAATCAACTCAAGCACATCAGACTTAAAGTGATGCTTTCCGCCCACCTGACTCCACACCAAGTCATCAGGCTTCAGGGCTTGATGCAAAGCTACGGGATCCATCTCAATATGGAGAGAAACATTGACTTTTTCGTTCCCCTCCTCGAGTGAACTGGCATTGGAATGAACCCCAGCACCTAGGAAAAATTCGACTTCTTTGTCAGATGCTGGGTCGGGAACTCCTTGGAGAGAGACGAAAGCTTTGAGTTCCAACCCGGATCGGCCATCGCGCCTCCACAGCTGACGATCGTGGAAGGACATCCAAGTCAAATGTTGGTGCGTTAATGTGCATCCGAAATAAGCCTCATTTTGTTGACTGGGCTCAGACTCTTCCAGCAACCAACTCACACCTTCCTCGGAAAAGATCCCGCGGAATTGAAAATCAAGCCCCTCTGCCTTGAGCAGCACCTCCAAGTCCTTGCCGAGGGTGGCTGCTTCGGATATGCATTCTGCTGCCCGAAGAAGCATCTCATCTTTTTTCGACCATGTCTGACCCGAGGCAGGTGACTTTTCGTATTCTCTGACCCGAATCACCAAATCGACCACCCCATCTTTAGGATCACCATCCAGTAAAACCTGCTGCGACAAAAAGCAGCGGGATGCTCTCAAGGATGCTTCAGCACCTTGGATAAGTGCACTGGTAAAGAGAGGTTTACCACTCAAACCCGCAAACCCAATGATGGCTTCATTCGTATGGCGCTGATTGCCTTCGACCCGAATCTCTCCAAGTGAGCACAGCGGGCCTTCCTCAAGGATGGAAATTACTAACCTTGCATCTCCGGCATCTCTGTCGGGGTGGATTCGAACACTTGCCTCTGCCGAAAAAAAACCCATGAACTTCATTTGTTCCAGAACCCTCTTCTCCACCCTCACTCGAGCCTGCTCGCCAAAAGGGGCTGGTTTTTCTATATCCCATACAGGTTGTTCACCTCCTGATTCAGTGCCTGACACTTCCGTCAAAAAAGCCTTAAGTGCAGGAATCGGCATCTCTTTTGCGCCTTTCACCTCAATGGCCCCGCAGGCGTAAAAAGGACCTTCATGCACTTCGATTTGAACTTTTTGTTCGTCTTCGGAAAGAGTCGCCACCACCTTGGCCTCAGGATGCCCCTGGACAAAGTAACCCGTCTGGATCAGCCGCGCAGTGGTTTCGAGAAAAGCCGCCCGAGATGCCTTGGGGTGCGCTGCAATCAGAAAATCGGGCGAGCGCATCAGTGCTCCGATGATTGATGGCTCTGAAAAATAATGATTACCGCGAATCTGAAGGCTATCCGATCTTCCGAGTAAACCCACCAAGGCCTGGGCATCAAGCCGGCAAAACGGCATGAAGATCACAAAAAGAGTCAGTGAAAATCGATATCGCATAGGGAAAGCTTTTTATGTGTAACAAGTTAGGCAAGGTTAGGCAATGACTGCCAAACCGTTCCCGTAACCGCGTGCTGAACGGCTGACTCATGGAACGGTGTCTACCTCGTGCCCCCACCGCCTCTAGGGCCAGTAGGCTTCCACGCCATCTGGCCACTGATCCACGGGCTCGTAACCCAACAAATCTTTGGCCTCTTCCAATGAGAGTCTCTCCTGATCCAGTGGTCGACTGGCAGCATTGAGACAGTGAAACCCCTCCCATGGCATGGAAACGGCCAACTTAAAAAACTGAGTCAAATCTCCCGGGCTGAAATAGACGTCTCGAGCGATCGGATCTGCATCTATCTGTTGGGCATGTTCGGGGGATCGAGGGCAGGCACCCAGACGCACCATCATCACATCCATTCCGAAATCTCGGGCCATGACCTTTCCTGCCTCCTCAGCGAAGACTTTGGTCAGGGCATACCACGAAAGGGGTGATGGAGCCGCATGGGCACGGACTGGCCATGGGCCATGATTCAGCGGTTCCCATACCACTTGCCCCGTCGAGGCCATCAGGATCCTTTGGACACCGGACTCTTTGACGGCTTCGAGCAAGTGGTGCAACCCCAGAATATTCGAAGGCATCAGGTCCGATTCAAAGGGCGCATCATCCGGAACCGCAGACAGATGAATCACGATACCCACACCTTGGAAGGCACGCTGGCAATCTTGGGCCGATTGCAATGCTCCCGTAACCCAGTCCATCGGGTCGGACCAGGAACAGCAGAGGCGGTCAGAACATCGAACACGATACCCTTCCCGCTATAGACTGGCAAAAAAAACGCGCCTGAGCACTCCAGCCGCACCGGTCACAAGGATGATGGTTTGACACAGCATAACTAGTAGGCACATGAGCCTATTGCGGTAATATTCGCGAAGACAAAAATGAAGGCTTCCAGAAAGAAAGAACCATGGCCCAACAGGGCTTTATAAAGTCAGGTCGGACAAAATAGGCGCGAACATCTTTCATCGAAGGGCACCCACCGACTTGCTGAATCAAAGCGGGTAGAAATCTTTATTCCCACTCAATAGTGGCTGGAGGCTTACTGGAGATGTCCAAGCAAACACGATTGGCTCCATTGACTTCATTGATGATGCGATTGGACATTTTTTCCAATACCTCGTAAGGCAGTTTCACCCAATCTGCGGTCATCCCGTCCTTAGATTCTACGACACGCACAGCAATTGTGTATTCGTAGGTTCTCTCATCCCCCATAACCCCCACGCTCTTGACAGGAAGGAGGATAGCAAAGGCCTGCCAGACCTTGTAGTACCAACCCGAAGCCTTCATCTCTTCGAGAACGATAGCATCGGCTTCCTTGAGGATGCGCAAGCGCTCACGGGTCACCTCTCCAAGAATGCGAACCCCAAGTCCTGGGCCGGGGAACGGATGACGGTAGACCATGGCCTTGGGTAATCCCAATTCAAGCCCCAACAGGCGCACCTCGTCCTTGAAGAGACACTTGAGGGGTTCGAGGAGTTCGAACTTCATGTTCTTGGGTAGCCCCCCCACGTTGTGATGGCTTTTGATCAAGGCGGCAGGGTTGCCAGCGATGGGCACCGATTCAATAACATCCGGATAGAGCGTACCCTGGGCCAAAAACCTGGCATCGCCGACTTTTTGGGTTGCCTTGCGAAAGACGTCGATGAAGGCCTTGCCGATGATCTTGCGCTTTCGCTCTGGGTTGGTCACGCCCTTGAGTTTTTTCAGGAAAAGCGGGGTGGCGTTTTCGTACCTCAGGCGCATCTTGAAATGATTCGCAAAAAGCTCACGCACCGCGTATTCTTCGCGATAACGCAATAAGCCGTTATTGACAAAGATGCAGGTCAATTGATTGCCAATGGCACGATGAATCAAGGCTGCGGCCACACTGGAATCAACGCCGCCACTAAGGCCGAGGATGACCTTATCCTGCCCAACCTGTTCACGGATCTCTGCAACCGCCTGATCTAGGTAACTCGACATCGTCCAGTTTTTGCCACAGCCACAGATGCCATGGACAAAATTTTGGATGATCTGGGTGCCTTTGGGCGTGTGGACCACCTCCGGATGAAATTGAAGGCCGTAGCGCTGAGTTCGTCGATCCTCCACCGCAGCAAAGTCGGAATTCTCGGTGTTGGCGACCGCCTTGAAGCCTTTGGGGAGTCGGGTCAACTTATCGCTATGTGAATTCCAAACCTGAATACAGCCCGGTAATTTTTTGAAAAGCGGACAGCTCTTGTCGAGAAACCTGAGGGTTCCCTTTCCATATTCACGCTTGAGACCACGTTCTACTTTTCCCTTCAAGGAATGGGCGAGCACCTGCAAACCGTAGCAAATCCCCAGCATGGGGATCTTCAGCTTGAAAATGCCCGGGTCGGGCATGGGAGCTTTCTTGTCAAAGACACTGCACGGCCCACCAGAGAGGATGATTCCACTGGGCCTGCATTTCGCAATTTCGGCAGCAGGCGTGTCGTAGGAGAGTATCATAGAATAAACCTGACACTCACGAATACGCCTGGCGATGACCTGGGTGTATTGCGAACCAAAATCGAGTATGATAATTTGCTCCTTCATGGGAAGGCGAAACGGAGTTTTATGGGGTAGCAAGCTCCAGCTGACGAGCCAAAAACCTTATCTATTTGATACTGTGACTTTCTTGAAGGCAAGGAAACGATGAGCTGGTTATTGCGATTACTGGCCATCGGGGGGCTGTGGCGAAAACTCTCGGGAACATACCATCAGGCACGTTCCCACGTACGCCAGGCAGGGCAATTCGCCCATGGGATGATGGAAAAACATGTCCAACAAGCCCTTGAGAAGGCGGAACTGGGAGACCGAGAGGCTGCCTTTGAAATGGGTGAGCGCTATTACGAAGGACGCGGGGTGTCCCAGGATTACTCCATGGCTGCCGCATGGTTCCGCCAAGCCGCTGAATTGAAGCATCTCAAGGCGCAAACCAATCTGGCACTCATGCTCTGGATTGGAAGGGGTTGTGAGAAAGATCAAAAGCTTGCCTTGGAGTGGATCCAGAAGGCCGCTAAAGATGGTTACGAGCCTGCGATGGGCCTTCTTGAAACCATGCGGAAAAAACAGGGTGGTCTTTAGCGATCAACCAACAACACACACCTTTTATGCGCCCCAGCCAGATACCATGTCATTGAATTCCATGCTTCATTCAGTCATAGCCTCGCCGGACCGTTTGGGGATCACCAGAGGCTGTCTGCTGATGATCAGCCTGCTATGCTGGAACGCTTGGGGCCAATCTCCGCTGACCTCCGTGCCAGTGGAAACGCGTTCGACTCTCCTGTCCATCGATCGATCCATGTCCCCCAAGGCCGGGTTTCGACTCATGGATCCGATGGAAATAAGCTTAATGTTTACCAACCTTTTGGCTGTCGAGCGCCACATGACCAATCAAATGCTGCTCAATGGCTCAGGCGTGTGCGCGGGTGATGTGGACCGTGATGGCTTGGTAGACCTTTATTTCACCTCGCTGGATGGGCCCAATCGACTCTACCGCAATCGAGGCCAGTGGCGTTTTGAAGATATCACCCTGGCGGCCGGACTGGACTGCCCAGAGAGCGATTCTACTGCTTGCGCCTTTGCGGATCTGGATGGGGATGCCGATCTGGACTTGCTAGTTCACACTATGTATCGGGGATTGCGTGTGTTTCAGAACAACGGAGAACTGAAATTTACTGAAAAGACGCAGACGGCCGGAATGGTGGCAGCCAAGGGCGGCATGAGCCTTGCCGTGGCAGACTACGATATGGATGGTGACCTAGATATTTATGTCACCCGCTACCGCTCCGAGGCAATGATGGATGAAGTACAGGCAACGGTTCGGATCAAGACCGAGGGTAGTGAGCGATCGGTCAGTCACTTCAACAATCGACCGACCACCGATCCCGACCTGCGCAACCGGTTTTACATCGATCAGCGCGGTGGCATTGGTGAATACGGAGAAGAGGACACACTCTACCGAAACCTGGGAGGGTTTGCCTTTGAAGCGGTGGATTGGACCGACGGCACCTTTCTCGATGACCAGGCACAGCCACTAAACGAACCCCCCAGGGACTGGGGCCTTGCCGTGCAATTTCATGATCTGAACCACGATGGATTACCCGATCTTTATGTCTGCAACGACTTCGACACACCCGACCGAATCTGGATCAACGCGGGCAACGGGAGCTTTCAGGCCATGGCACCGCAAACCCTCCGACAAACCAGCTGGTTCTCGATGGGGATGGATGTGGCCGATGTAAATCGCGACGGCGAAGATGACATTCTGGTGCTGGATATGTTGGCCAGAGATCATGCCACACGCATGAATCAATTGGGAGATGTCAAACCGGTGTTGGAACTCATCCAACGGCCTTCCTTTGTACCTCAGTACATGAAGACCACCCTGCAGATGAATCGGGGAAACCTCTCTTTTGCAGAAGTCGGTCAGTGGGCCGGAGTGTCGGCATCGGATTGGGCCTGGGGGGTCTGCTTCCTTGATGTAGATCTGGATGGATTTGAAGATGTTCTCATCTCCAATGGTCATGAGCGCAACGGTCGCGACATCGACGTCTCCAATCAACTGAAAGCTTTTCGAAAATCCGGAGATCGCAGTAGGAAGGAAATTCTTCAGAAGCGAATGGAGTTCCCCCGTTACGCCACCGCCAATATCGCCTTGAGGAATCGCGGAGACGGCTCCTTCGAGGACGTCTCCAAGCCATGGGGTTTTGATGTGGAAGGCGTTTCTCACGGCATGTGTCTGGCGGATCTGGATCAGGATGGAGACCTGGATGTCATCATAAATAATCTCAATACATCAGCTTTTGTCTTTCAGAATCAGTCTCAGGCACCGCGATACAATTTCCGAATTGAGAGCAACCGGAGCGTTCCTTCCGGCATTGGCACGCGCATCACTCTCCTCCATGAGTCCTGGCAGCAATCCAAACAAATCAAGGGGGGCGGGCGTTACCTATCCGGAGATGACCCCATGCTTGCCTTTGCTGCCATCCAGGGATCCCAATCGCCCACGCGAGCCGAAATCACTTGGCCCGGGGGAAGCATCAGCGTCATTGAAAACCTGCAACCGGACCACCTCTACATCCTCCAGGCACCCGAGACAGCCCAGCAAAGCTCAGATATTGAACCGGCAAAGCCCACCCTTCTCCTAGAAACTCTTTTTGAAGATGACTCCGATTTATTACCTCACGTACACGAGGACCCCACCTTCAACGATTGGGCACGACAGCCACTGATCCCTCGGTCACTGGCGAATGAAGGGCCTGCGGTGGCCTGGCTGGATCTCAACGAAGATGGCTGGGAAGATCTGGTTCTTTCGGGCGGGCGAGGCACGCGCTTGGGTATTTTTCTCAATCAATCAGGGCAGGCATTGGAGCGCTATCAGAAAGCCCCCTATCAACTACCCGTATCCCGTGACCAGGTCAGCCTGGTAGGATGGAAGGAAGTGGGCCAACCAACCTGGATATTGTCTGGTTCCTCCAATTACGAAGATGGGCTGCCACTGGGTTCACCCGTTCGAGAGTATTGCATCGATCAGCCACGACCTCTGGACCGCTTTGGTCCGCAACCTCATACCACTGGCCCGATGGCCATGGGCGATATGGATGGAGATGGCACCCTTGAGTTGTTCGTCGGTGCCAAGATACTGCCTGGGCAATACCCCCTGGCAGGTTCCAGCACCATCTATCGACGTGACCAAGGGATTTGGGCAGCAGACGAAAGCCTTTCAGAACCTCTGCAAGACCTAGGCATGATTCGAGCAGCCTTGTGGTTGGATATCGATCAGGACGGCTTCCCAGAGCTGATTCTGAGTCGGGAATGGGATTCACCCCTGTTGTTCAAGAACCAGCAAGGGCGCCTGGTCGATCAAACACAAATCATGGGGCTGGCGGATGCCAAGGGATGTTGGAGTGGACTGGCCTCGGGTGATTTTGATGAAGATGGTCGTATCGACTGGATTGCCGGCAACTGGGGTCTCAACGGGCCCCATGCCGAGCACTTGCACCATCCATTGCTCCTCTATCATGGTCTTTTGAACCAGGATCCGGTCAGGGATGTGCTTCAGGCACACTGGGAGCCTTCCATGGAAGCCATGGTTCCCAATGAACAGCTGGGCACTCTGTCGCGAGGGATCCCGGAATTGATCACGCTCTTTCCCTCCCACCGCGGCTTTGGCGAACTTTCCATCCAGTCCGTCATCGAAAAATGGAAGACCGCCATGGAAGTCCAAACCATCAACGATACCAAAACCACGCTGTTTTTGAACAAGGGAACTCATTTCGAAAAATCACCGCTTCCTGTCGAGGCCCAGTGGGCTCCGGTCTTCGGGGTGGTGAGTGGGGATTTCAATGGCGATGGGCATCTGGACGTCTTTATCGCTCAAAACGATTTTCACGGGCATCCGCAGGCTCCCCGCATGGACGCAGGGTTGGGCCTTCTTTGCCTGGGAGATGGCGCGGGCCAGTGGAAGGTCCTATCCCCCAGCGAGAGCGGCCTGCGAATCCTGGGCGAGCAAAGAGGCGCTGCCACAGCAGATTGGAATCAGGACGGGCGATTGGATCTGGTCGTAGGACAAAACAACGGCCAGACCATGCTTCTGACCAATCGCCAGGCAGCCCAGGGACACCGCATACGCTTCAAAGGATCCTCAAGCAATGAATGGGGTATTGGAGTCCAATGGCGACTGGTAGGGGACAGCGGCAGGACCGGACCTTGGCAGGCGATCCATGCAGGGTCTAGCTATGGGTCACAAAATGGCAGCTTACAGGTCGCTCCCCGGCTTCCTGGGATGAACAGGCTGGAAGTCCTGTGGCCCGGCGGAGCACGCTCCCAACACTTGCTTGAGGGCTTGCAAAGCACTCAACGCATCCAACAACCATGACCCATGGTCCTCGATGTCTGTTAAAGGTGCGCTTCGAGACCCACACCATTGTCACTGAGAGATAAATTTTTTGTTTGCGAGCCCCCAAGAAAATGTAAGATAGCTACCCGCGCCGGAAGGCGCACATCATTCCATAGAAGATATGCAAGCTGTAGGTGCCATACCGAAAAAGAAGGAGGTTGCCATTGTGGAACACCCACAACCTTCCCTTGTTCGTGACGATGAGGCTCTGGTTAAAAGCCTTGACGTAGGCATCTGTGGGACCGACCGCGAGATCTGCACATTTGTCTACGGCGATCCGCCTGCTGACTCAGATTATCTCGTCCTTGGCCATGAATCGCTTGGGATGATCACCGAGGTTGGAAACAAAGTGGAAGGGCTCAAGCCTGGGGACTTGGTGGTTCCCTCAGTTCGACGCCCTTGCAGCGAACCGCATTGCGCCCCCTGTCAGGCGGACTTGCAGGACTTTTGCGCCACGGGTGATTTTGTCGAGCGAGGAATCAAGATGTCCCACGGTTTCATGACCGAATTTTACAAGGAGCGGGAAAAATATCTCCATGTTGTGCCACCTTCTCTTCGCGATGTCGCCGTGCTGGTTGAGCCCTTGACCATTGCCGAAAAGGCCATGGCTCAAGTTTGGCCCATCCAAACCAGGCTTCCTTGGGTCCAGCACCATCATGAGAATGGCAAGCCCAGTGGATGGGGCCTCAATGCGGTGGTGTTGGGAGCCGGGCCAGTGGGGATCCTGGGGGCCATGAAACTCAAGGCCGAAGGATTTAATACGTTCGTCTACTCAAGGAGCCAGGCGCCCAATCCCAAGGCCAGCCTGGTAGAATCTCTCGGCATTCCCTACATCTCTGCGCTGGATACCCCCCTGGAGGCCCTGGCGGAACGGGTCGGCAGCATCGATCTTGTCTACGAGGCGGTAGGTATTTCATCTATTGCCTACAAAGTCCTGTCGATTCTGGGACTCAATGGCATTTATGTCTTCACCGGGATACCCGCCCCCAAGGCCCCCATCGAAGTCGATGCCGATCTGATCATGCGAAACGTTGTCCTCAAGAATCAGGTGGTCGTTGGCACGGTCAATGCAGACGGGCAAGCTTTTCGTTCTGCCATCTCGGATCTAGGTGTTTTCATGGAAAAGTGGCCAGAAGCCGTGAAATCCCTCATCAGTCGGCGGTGCAGCATCGACCAAAGCCGGGAACTGCTTCTGGACAAGGCAACCGGCATCAAGAATGTCGTTCGCTTTGCGTCGGCCTGAAGGTCCCTTTCGCGTTTCGGGCGCTGCTCTAAGCATGGCTCAAAGTATCACCCAGAATTCCCTTTTGACACTCCGCTCTCAAATTGGCATCTTGGCGTACCGTTGAAAGTTCATTCAATCGGTAGGCAACGGCATGCCAACAGACGTTTATTTTGCCGAAGTAATTGAGGATCAATTTATTATATGGAAACGACCGAAGCATCGAATACATTTGGAGGCAATCTCCTGGTCGCACAATCTGGAGGCCCTACCGCTGTCATCAACTCCAGCGTGGCTGGAGTCATCCAAGAGGCAGGCCGCCACGAGGACATTGAGGAAATTTACGGAGGTCTCAACGGTATTTATGGCATTCTCAATGAGGAGCTTATCGATATCAACGAAGAGAAAGCCAAGTCCATCGAAGCGCTGAAGCACACGCCAGCAGCTGCCCTGGGCACCTGCCGATACAAAATCAATTTCAAAACAGATCCCAATCAAGCGGCCAAGGACATGGATCGCCTGTTCGAAGTTTTTGAGGCACACAACATTCGCTTTTTCTTTTATGCGGGTGGAAACGATTCTCAAGACACCTCGCATAAGATTCACGAAGAGGCAATCAAAAGGGGATATGCGTTGAAGGTCATTGGCGTACCCAAGACCATTGACAACGACCTTCCACATACCGATCACTGTCCGGGGTATGGATCCGTCGTGAAATACAATGCCGCAACCGTAATGGAGGTGGGGGCCGATGTTGGCAGCATGGCCACGGATGATGGCTCTTGCTGCATCGTTGAGGTCATGGGACGTGCAGCTGGCTGGATTGCGGCGGGTACGGTTGCTGCGAAGCGCGAGGAAGACGATGCGCCTCACATCATTCTCCTCCCGGAGATCCGTCTCAATGAAGAAACGTTTCTGGCAAAGGTGAAGGAAACGGTGGATCGCATCGGTTACTGTGTGGTCGTAGCTGGTGAGGGGGTCAAAAATGCGGCGGGCGAGGAAATCGGGGCCGATAAAACCCGACTGGACGCTTTCGGACACCCCGTCCTCTCGGGTGCAGCCGATGCCCTAAAAGATTTGGTTCAGGCAAAGCTGAATTTAAAAACCCGCACCGTGAAGCTCGGCTACGCGCAGAGAGCCGCAGCCCACTACGCGAGTGCCATCGACTCGGAAGAAGCGCATGCATGCGGAGTGGCCGCAGTCAAAGCAGCCATGGAGGGCAAAAGCGGCATGATGGTGAAATTGGTTCGCCTCCAGAATGAACCTTATCAATGGGGCACAGCATTACAGCCTTTGGAAGACATCGCCAATGTGGAACACTTCATTCCGAGAGCATGGATCACTCCTGATGGGATGATGCCCAATGAAAACTTCATCAAATACGTGGCGCCGCTGATCCAGGGAGAAAATCCAGTCCCCACCGAAGGAGGTCTGCCCGTCTTCGCCAAATTGGAGAAAGTCAAAGTGGAGAAAAAACTCGCAGAGCGAACCCTTTGATTTTTTCATCAGCGTCTCAAAGAGGCTGATGTATTTTGTAAACACCTCGCAGCCCTCGAGCAGGGCTACGGGGTGTTTACTTATCCAAAGACGATCAGCAGTAGCAGGGCGCCCACCGCAATCCGATAAACACCAAAGGAGCGGAAGCTGTGAGACTGCACGTAACCCAAAAGCCATTTGACGGCCATGAAGGAGACGATCCCGGAAACCACAGCACCCCATGCCACCATCGCCCAATCTTCGGCGACACCCTCGTTCAGGGGTGCCTTAAGCGCCTTCAATATTTTATAGCCACCCGCTGCGAGCATCGTGGGGATCCCCACCAAAAAGCTGAATTCCGTGGCTCTAGGCCGACTCAGACCCATTAGAAGGGCGATCAGGATCGTGGTCCCCGATCGAGAGGCTCCGGGAAACACTGCTGCGATAAGTTGCCCAAGGCCTACCATGACAGCGATACGCCATGTGATTTCCTCTTGAGCCTTACGCCCTCGGAGCCAACCTTCAACCCTAATGAAGAGGATCCCCCCGATCAAGAGTGCCAGGGCGATGGGCAGGGGGTGATCTGGGAGGGTAAAACCATTTTTTTCCAGTAGCAATCCTCCCACTCCAGTAATGACAAAAGCAAAAAGCACCTGACTAAGGAAAATCTGGGTCGAACGCTCTCTCCAATGGATCATGCAGTCGGAAATGCGATTCCAGAACAGGGGGATAACCGCCAGCACTGCGCCGGATTGTATCACAATATTGAAGAGATCCGATTGCGGTTCGATCCATCTTCCAAAGAGCTGTTGGGTCAACAACAGGTGACCAGTAGATGAAACCGGCAGAAACTCTGTGATACCCTCAACAATCCCCAAGATCAGGATGTCCACCCATTCAGGCATGGGTGTATTGAGGGCCAAAGCTGGATTATCTCAAGGATAATCCCAAAGCTTTTGAAACCAACCCAAGCTGGCCTAAGGGTAGTTTTATCTGTACATTGTCAACATGAGTCAGGGGGACTTATTTGGAGGATCCGCCTCCTCGCCATCCAAGCCGGCCATGGCGGTAAAGCACCCGGTGGAACAGAGCGGGAAAACCAGTCCACTGGCGGCCCGAATGCGTCCTTCCACATTGGAGGATTATGTGGGACAGGAACACATCATGGCTCCTGGAAAGCTGCTCCGACGGTCCATCGAAGCCGACCGTATCCAATCACTCATTCTCTATGGTCCACCAGGAACTGGCAAAACGACCCTGGCTCAAATCATTGCCCACCGCACTCAGTCCCATTTTGAACGACTCAGTGGGGTGGAGTCGAACGTAGCTGAAATGCGCCGCACCCTGGCCACCGCCACACAGCGGCTTTCGGCAACCCATCAATCCACACTTCTCTTCGTGGACGAAATCCATCGGTTCAACAAATCACAACAGGATGTGCTCCTTCCCGATGTCGAAAACGGCGTCATCCAGCTCATTGGTGCGACAACGCACAATCCTTTTTTCTTTGTCAATGCACCGCTTGTTTCCCGTTCACAAATCTTCGAACTGCGACCATTAGATGCCGAGTGCTTGAAGCGACTTTTGAAACGTGCCCTCGAAGATGTGGAGCGAGGCCTGGGAAGTCTTCCACTCAGGGTCACACCCGCTGCATTAGATCATTTGGCCCACATTGCCGATGGGGATGCCAGAAAAGCTCTCAACGCCCTGGAGATCGCTGCCACGACCACAAATCCGCATGAGGATGGGCACGTCCACATCAGTCTGGAAGTCATGGAGGCATGCATTCAGAAAAAAGCGGTGGTCTATGATGGGGATGGGGATGCTCACTACGACACCATCTCGGCATTCATCAAGTCCATGCGCGGAGGAGACCCAGATGCCGCACTGTATTGGCTGGCCAAGATGATTCATGCGGGAGAGGACCCTCGTTTCATTACTCGGCGCATCATGATCTGCGCAGCTGAAGATGTCGGCCTTGCCGACCCCATGGCTTTGTTACTGGCTCAGGCAGCTCACCAAACCGTCGAGGTGATTGGCTGGCCTGAGGCGCGTATCCCGATTGCCGAAGCAGTGATCTATATCAGCGGCGCGCCCAAAAGTAACAGTGCGATGAAAGCCATCGACCTGGCTCTACAGGATGTCCAGTCTGGTGAGACCTTGCCCGTTCCGATGCATCTGAGAGATGGTCACTATGCAGGGGCCGAAAAACTCGGGCATGGCAAGGGCTACCGTTACGCCCATGACTTTCCTAAGCATTTTGTGGCTCAGGATTACCTTGGAAGCGAAAAGATCTATTATGAGCCGACAGAACAAGGCGTGGAGCGAAAACTCAAGGAGCGCATTCTGACCTGGAGGGAAGCATTTCGCTCACAGAAACCACCGGTAAACCACCCATCCCCATCTCCTCCCCATTGAAGCCTGATTGGAAAGACAGATTGGATCGCGCTTTTGATCAGCTCAGGCAATGGTCGCTGATTTGGGGGTATCCTCTGCTTCCACGCACACTGAATCTGGAATTTTTGCCTGAAGATTCGCCCGATCTGGGCCAATGCCAATGGGACACACAAACCATCAGGATCAACCCCAAGTTACTCTTACCGGAACTTGAAGATCTGCTGCTTGAAACGCTGTGCCATGAGGCCGCGCACTGGATGGCCTTTCGGCGCCATGGCCTGGGGATTGACCCTCACGGCCGTGAGTGGCAGGGGTTCATGCGTCAAGCCGGCTATGAACCCCGTGTAGGCATCGATACCGATTCGATGATGAAGAGCCTCGACCCGCCATCGAGGCCTACTTTGAACTGAATTGCGATTCCTTGTCCTTAAAAAGCACATTGAAGGATGTCAAGGAGCCATAGCATCTTGAAATATATTGCTGCAATTCAACCTTGTCGGCATCCGTCAAAACGACATGGGAGTTGATCTTTTGCTCCAACACGCGCAATTGGTTGCGAATACCAACGATTTTATGGAAAAAGACCTCCAGTGGGACTTCCTTGCTCTGGAGCTCTGATTTCCCAGGGATCAGTTCTATGCGCCCTCCGTGCCACTTGGCCCCCAATTCCTGAGTTGAGGTCTCCATGGTTTGAGCTATGCTTCGATCCACCGCTGATCGAACAATACGATCGATCAGTTCCTCGAGGGGAATTTCTAAACCGGAAAGATCAGCAGTGGCCTTGAGTGGATGCAATTCGGTGAACTGAGGATTCACGGACTTGAGCCCATCCCCAAATTGGATATCCGCAGCGTTTTCTGAGAGCGCTACCACTTTTCCCGTGCCATAGTCCGGGTGACGGATCTCCATCCCAATGGCCATTGTTTCGACTTTCATGAGCGTTGGATGCCATCATGCCGACGAGATCATGGAGACGCCCAGGAAAAAGAACGACCCTTGATCAGAATGCATTCATGGATCATCTTCCCATCATCCATGGAAGTCAGATCCAAAAGCATGATTCGAATCGTTGGGGCCAGGGAACACAACCTGAAGAACCTTTCAGTGGATGTTCCAAGGGGAAAGTTTGTGGTAATTACTGGGGTTAGCGGTTCAGGCAAAAGCACCTTGGCTTTCGACATCATTTTTTCTGAAGGACAGCGCCGATTTCTCGATTCGATGAATGCCTATGCGCGACAATTCGTCGAACCTCTGGAGCGTCCGGACATCGATCGAATCGAAGGACTGCCACCCACCGTGAGCATCGAACAGCGCAACTCTCAGGGGGGTGGCAAGAGTACCGTAGGCACGGTGACTGAGATCCACCAGTTCCTGCGCCTTCTCTTCGCCCGCCTTGGGACTCCTTATTGCCTCGATTGCGACCTCCCGACCTCGAGCCAGACGCCGGATGCCATCACTCGCTCATTGAAAAGAGCTACCCTTGACCGGGGAGCACTCAGACTTATGGCACCGGTGATCCGAAACAGAAAGGGATTCCACTCCGATATTGCCACCTGGGCTCAGCAGCATGGTTACCTCAGGCTCAGGGCAGATGGCCAGTGGTATGCCAGTGATGAGCCTTTTCGCCTCAGCCGTTATCAGGAACACGATGTCGAGGTCGAGATTGGCCAAATAACATCCAGTAGGCAATCCACCGCTGCGTGTCAAACGATAGTCGAGGAAACCTTGCGTGTCGGCAAGGGTCTTCTTTTGGCTCTGGATGAACAGGGCAATGGCACCATGCATGGCACGCGACAGGCATGCCAAGGGTGTGGCTATTCCATGCCCCCGCTAGATCCCAAACTTTTTTCGTATCATTCGGCTCGGGGCTGGTGCGACACGTGTCGAGGATTTGGAGAATTGTTCCATATTCCGAACGTCGATCGAGGAGCCAGGGCTGACGCCATTGAAGAATCCTGGTTCCAATGGCAAGAGGGTAAACGGGAACGTTGCCCCGATTGTGATGGTGCACGCCTCAACCCCTTGGCACGCTCGGTTCGTCTAAACCTCGACGGTTTTCCGAACTCACTGACAGGGCCCCAAGGCCATGATTTCAAGAATCACCCACCCACCATCGATACTTTTTCAGCGATGACGGTTCGAGAGGCTCTCGAGCTCTTTGAAGCGACTCGCCTCAAAGGACGAGAAAAGGAAATCGCCAGGGACATCCTTCCCGAAATCAGGGAACGCCTTTTCTTTCTCCAGGAGGTCGGGCTCGATTATCTCCAACTTGGAAGGAGCGTGACCACCCTTTCAGGTGGAGAAAACCAGCGCATCCGTTTGGCCGCGCAATTGGGTTCCACCCTTTCAGGGGTGCTTTACGTCCTGGATGAGCCCACCATCGGGTTGCATGCGCGCGACAATGTTCATTTGCTTCGAACCCTCAAAAGGCTCCAACAGCGGGGCAACTCGCTCATCGTGGTGGAACATGATGAAGACACCATGAGAGAGGCAGACCACATCATTGACCTGGGCCCCGGAGCGGGTGTCCACGGCGGAAGGATGATTGCCGCCGGGACGCTGAATCAGCTTTGCCGCAACAAGGCATCGCTGACCGGACAGGCACTGCGGCAAAAACACTCTTTCCCGTCGACAGGTTGCAGGAGGCCCGTTGAAGGCCTCGAACTGGGCGCTGATCTGCGCAAAGGAAAAAAACGTTCCTCCAAGCGGAGATCCCCAAAAACACCGGCTCTCACCCTTCACAGAGCCAGTGTTCATAATCTCAAGGATTTGACTGTTTCCTTCCCCAAAGAGCGCCTCACACTGGTCACCGGTGTCAGTGGATCCGGCAAGAGCACGCTGATCCGCGAATGCCTCACACCTCTGGCAAAAGCGTGGGTGGCAAAAAAGAAACCAGATGAATGCGGTGCCATGCATCTCGAGGGCATGGAAGGATTCGGATCGGTTCTTGAAGTGGATCAGACACCCATTGGGCGTACCCCGCGCTCGACGCCGGGAACCTACGTTGGTTTTTTTGATGACATCCGAAAGTTGTTTACTCAAACCTCCGATGCTCGGATGAGGGGATATCTTCCAGGTCGTTTTTCCTTCAACAGCAAAAGTGGTCGCTGCCCTGCCTGTGAGGGCATGGGAGCCATCAAATTGGAAATGAACTTTCTACCGACTACCTACACGCGATGTGAAACCTGCAAAGGTAGTCGATTCAATCCACAAACCCTGGATGTGCGATACAAGGGTAAAAACATTGCAGAAGTCATGCACTTGAGTGTCGCAGAAGCGCTTCCCTTTTTTGAAGCTGTGCCAAAAATCCGGCGCGCCTTGGAGGCACTGCGCGACACAGGTTTGGACTATCTCAAACTAGGACAGACCAGTCCAACCCTCAGCGGTGGTGAAGCCCAAAGACTCAAACTGGTCACTCATCTCTTGAGCGGACTCAAACCTGATCGAGACAGTCTGCGATCGGCCAGGACACAGAAACTCTTCATCCTGGAAGAACCCACCATCGGTCTTCACCATGTGGATGTCATGCGCCTGGCACAAGTCCTTCACCGACTGGTCGATGGAGGCCATACGGTGATCGTGATTGAACATCAATTGGATTTGATTGCCGAAGCAGACTGGGTCATTGATCTGGGCCCGGAAGGCGGAGAGGATGGAGGACAATTGGTCGCTTGCGGTACTCCGGAGGCCATTGCGGCACATCCCGAAAGTCATACCGGTAAGTTCCTCAAAAAGCTTCTCTAGGAGTGGTTTTTAACGGTCGAAAAAAGCTTTTGTCGGCTCAACAAAGTCCTTAGGTTATGGGGCCTTATGGAAAAAACTGTGGTATTACTCAAACCCGACTGTGTTCAGAAAGGCCTGATGGGCGAGGTTCTAAAGCGATTCGAGGCACAAGGCTTCCGGGTGGCCGGTTGCAAGATGATGCAATTGGATGATGCCATTCTCAAAGACCACTACGCTCACTTGGTTGAATTACCCTTCTTTCCTGAAATCCTCGGCTTCATGCAAAGCTCACCGATCATGGCGCTGGCTCTGGAGGGAGAGGGCATCATCCAGAAGGTGAGGGATTTCATTGGCCCAACCGACTCCACCAAGGCAGAAAAAGGCACTGTTCGAGGCGATCTCGGGGAGGACAAAATGCGCAATGTCGTGCATGCATCCGACTCAACTGAATCCGCTCAAGCCGAATTGAATCGATTTTTTCGCCCAGGTGAGTTGCTTGACTGAATTCCACCAACTCAAAATCAAGAGCAATTTGAAAAAGACGTTGTGCCGTTTCCCGTCAACGCCTTCATGCTGTGATGACATTAGGCTGGTTTTTCAGGGTACTTGCGGACCATCAAGCTCAGTTGGCATGCCCTCTTCCAATGACACACCTATGAGTTCCGCATAGGCTTTTTTGGGGTCGTAATCCTCGGGAAGTTGCAACCGCGTACGGAGCTGGTTTGCAAGCAGCTCATTGAGACCTTCCTCCGGATCCAGTAGACGCACCAAGAGTTCTGCCTTCATTTCATCAGTCGTCGGCAGTTTGATACGCACAATCTGGCTATCAGAGATCTGATCGTAATAACGTTGGCGCATTTTCCGAGCCAACATCTCACCTCCCATAGCTTTTTGTTCCCGTCCCATGGCAAGGTCAATGAAAGCACGTTCCAGGAAGCCCATGAGCATCGCCTTGAGACGGTCTTGAGAGGTGCTCCCAAATTCCTCCTCGACTCTGGCAAAAACGTATTCCTCCAAGCTGGTAGTGATAGAGTCAGGATAAGTCTCCCGAACATAATCATACCACTTTTGGGCTTCCACTATACGATTGTGGGTGTAAAGAAAGTAGATAGAAGTGCGAAGGAAGTTTTTATGAGCAGTACCTATGTTCTCAAAGTACTTTTCTTCCTCTGCTTTCATTTCCTCATAAGCTCGATTGGTAGTTTTAACTATATCAAGGTTGGGACCATATTCAAAAGCCTTGCTGAAGTTGCCAGGTTCTCCAGGCACAGCAATTGGAAATTCGATCATGCGCCCTCGCATAAACGCTAGCTGCATACTTTGAAAAATGGCGCGTCTGAGTTGAATCATATCTTTTTCCCTGACCGAAACTTTCAAACCCAAGTATGCCCAATAAATGGCATGTGCCTCGGGTAACCGCCATTCAAAAGGTCCATATTCTTCATCCACTTGCTGCATGACTAAAGGATCCATTTTGAAGGTTTCGCGAATAGCCTTTACCTTAGAATGATCCTCTGGGCTTTGAGGGTCCAACAGGAGGGCGTAATTAGGCACACCATCTTCCAAGAGCGGATCCCAGATTTCGGCCCATTCGGCTTTATAGAGCATGTTGGCATCATCCAAGTTAGCACCCATCTTATGCTGAAAGTGCCATGCCAGCTCACGGTAAATGAGCGTCTCCTGCGGGTTATACTGAAGGCCGTAATCTCTCAACAATTCGATGCCTCGCTGCACCCAAAGCCATCGATCAGCATGGTCCGGGAACTTGACCGAAATATTATAGGATAAATTCCAAGCTTGATTAACCCACACCGATACAAAGTGTGGCTGCAATTTGGTTATCCAATCGGCCAATTGGACCATTTCGAAGTATTTGCCATCTTCTTGCAATTGATTTGCTCGGATCCAGAGCATATTGGAAATCAAACCACGAAAGCCGCCTAAGGCGACTGTTGTAAAGGCCAGGATGGGTGGGGCGTTTTCCAGTGGCTGCAAACGGGTAAGTCCCATTTCGTGGCGCTCGCGATTCATGTCCTCCTGCATCTTGCCAGCGCAAATGAAGGCCATGACCAAGAGACAGATCAAGACATAACGAGCGTATGGTCTTGTGAAGAAGTTCATTGGTTATTTTGTGCAGCGGCCAGTTCGACCTTGTAGAACGCCCAAATACCAAAGGCAGCGAAAAGCCCGCCCATGACCATAACAATTTGTACGAATGCCTGAGCGACCATACCGGGAGTTACACTTCGCCCAGTACTTAGGAAACTAATAGGGGAAAAATCTTTTACCAAATTTATGACGCTTAAGAAAGCCTTAGAGGCAGTGATAGCGACTTGGTCTAGAGAGGAAGACTGATCCTTCATACCAGTCTCGTGATTGACACCACTAATGCCGCCCTGCTCGATGACCTGACTTAAGGTTCCTCCGCTAAATCCTATGATAAGCAATGAAATGGAGACAAACGCAGCTACCGGAAAAGAGAGAAAACTAGATGCAGCCAACCCAATAACAGCGATAAAAGCTATCCAGCATAAAATCACCACCATTCCCCGGACATAATTCCATGCGAAGCCACCTTGGCCATAAAGAGCCTCCATCCCATCTTGGAGTGAGAAGAAAAGTGGTGTCTGGCTGCCATTTGTAAGTTCCACAATTAAATTTCCTTCACTGTCCAGCAAGTTAGGAGGTATTTCAAACTCGATTGGCGCCTCAGGTGATATATCCATTTGGCGACGCATCCTTTGAGGTGACTGAACTGGCCCTAGTTCCCAAAGAACATCATAAGTGGAAGTGTCATATGGGCGACTGGTAAAAAATTTTACTCTGAGGAACATAGGTTGATCCTTAATGTATTCTGAGGGAATAGGAATCGTCCAGCGACGCACGTAACCAGGACGAACAATCTCCTGCATAGCGTTGACCTGTTTTGAAATTTGACGACGAACTTCAGCCGGATCCAATTGTCCCAAACTGGGATTCTCTTCCAACCTCTCCTTAAACAACTTCTCAGCAAAATCATCGGTGTTTGGATAGCTTGGCATAGCAGAACCTCGAGCTACAAAGATTTCGTTCTTGAGTAGCTGCTGTTGTTCAGAAGAGAGCTTACCAGCGCGCCACTTAGTGATGCCGTAGACAGCAGCTGAAGACACTGCTAAAAAAAATGCATTAATAAGAATGATTCCGAACCATTTCCCAAGCCAAATCCTCCATCTAGGAATTGGCTTAACACTCAGCAATTGCATTTGGGATTCTTGAATTTCGTGAGCCAAGCTACCACAAGCTAGCCATAAAGTCGCAAAGCCAAGCAAAAATGTAACCGTACTCAGAGTGTATGTGAGCAAGATTTGTGTGAAACCTTGAGCAGAGCCATCATGCTTGATCATCAAGGGCAGTACGACAACCGAAATAAGGAGTAATCCTGTTAAGACAACAACGATCCTGTAACGAACGGCAGCCTTTAGTGTCAACCATACAATGGCGCTTAAACCTTGCATTTCTAGTTATGACTTGGAAGAGTCTTGATCTTCTTCAAAAAAGCGGGACAGCTTGTCGTTAGCTGCATCCAATCTCTGCCGAGAACGCTCAGCATCGGTAATTTCTGACTCTGACAGCTCAGAGGGCTTATTCTCCGTTAAATTAATTAGTTTGTCATGATCAATAGAGACGGTCGAAACTTCCTTTGGTGGCTGCGATGGAGATGATTTATCCTCTGATTTTGTGAGCCGATTAAGTATTTTTTCGGAGGAGGAATGCACATCTTCGCCATCGACTTTTAAATAATCAGCCACACCTCCGGCAAGGGCTCCCGAAGTAGTGGTCTCTTCAGAACGAGCTCGTTCAACGACACCCAGAAAATAGCTTTCTAGATTTTGGGTCGGATTGTCCACCGAGACAGTCTCCTCTCGGACTTCCGAGCGAATGATTTCCAATACACGCGACATGGTTTCTATACTCAGGACAGGGGTCGTGATTCGGGTCACGTCTGGTGTTATCAACAATTCCTGCAAAGTTCCCTTGGCCTGAATACGGCCTCCGTAATAAATTACGACTCTGTCACAGACATCTTCCACATCCGAAAGCAAGTGGCTACTCAGAATGACGGTCTTACCGCGCTTTGCCAGGGCCACAATTAAATCCTTGATTTCACGACATCCAATGGGGTCTAAACCGGCGGTAGGCTCATCGAGAATGACGAGATCTGGATCATTGATAAGAGCCTGAGCCAAACCTATGCGGCGCTGCATACCCTTTGAAAACTCACCTACCTGACGGTTGCGTGCATTGTTCAAACCCACCATTTCAATAAGCTGATCGGCTCGCTTGCGGCGCTCCACGGAATTCAAATTGAACAAATTTCCAAAAAAATCGAGGGTCTCTTGGGAGTTCAGATATCGATAAAGATAAGATTCCTCAGGTAAGTAGCCTATGCGCGACTTGGTTGCCACATGGCGAGGCGAATGACCGAATACTTCGATATGGCCACGGGTTGGGTAAAGCAGACCAAGGAGCATTTTGATGGTCGTGGACTTCCCTGAGCCATTAGGGCCCAACAATCCAAACACCTCTCCCCGCTTAATTTCAAAATCAACATTGTTGACGGCCTTAGCTTTTGGTCGGCCCCAGAAGTCCTTGAAGACTTTAGTCAAGCCCTGCACGGAAATGACCACATCTTCCTGGCTCTGGACTCCTTCCGTTGTTGATTCTGCCGCAAGTATGCTCACAATTTTGTCGTCTTTCTATTTCAAGTCACTATCGATGCTGTGCTTTGCATTATGCAGGCTGGGTAGTTTGT
>Ga0163109_10000933_pt1 | contig 22978 bp, 21 predicted proteins | sample CRUFie1St13metaG_FD_108704 | JGI IMG/M metagenome (GOLD analysis project Ga0163109, IMG submission 108704) | Marine microbial communities from the Costa Rica Dome - CRUD Field 142mm St13 metaG | ecosystem: Environmental > Aquatic > Marine > Oceanic > Photic zone | place: Costa Rica: the Eastern... | reverse complement strand
GCAACATCAAAATCTTTCGGTGTTGCCGAGATTAATAAATCTCGAACACAACCCCCAACTAAAAATGCTTGATATCCATTTTTTTTTAGTGTTTTCACAACCGCAAGAGCATTTTTAGAAATATGATTATCATCAAAATTTAAAAATGATGTTTTTAGCTTTTTTGCTTTCATTGTGATTTTGGCGTGTTCGTCAACTTTATAATTTATATTATTTCTTTATAAAACTACGCTACAGTTTTAATTGTTTTATTAAATTTAAGATATACTAGTTTATAATAGTTATTTCAGTGGATACATGCATGCTAAATAGACTGACTCATAATACAAAAAGAATTTTACTAGTGATATTCATTATTGTCACAGCTCTATGGATTGGAGGAAACTATATTATGAAAATCCTTCCTGAAGATACAAGTAACTCCATTCAGGTTAATATTATAGATCCAGTTTTAAGCATAACTACTAATTGCTCACTTCTTGAGGATGAGATAAAAAAAGACGAAGACTGTCGCTGGAGTTTAAATTGCAGATTATCTAGAAATGAGCAGGTGGCATATGAAAATAGAAAGATTAATTACGAAAAGTTTTGTGAATTAAATTAAAAATGTCGACTGTAAGTCTAAAAAGGCGCTTAGTGTCAATGTTATATGACTCTTTTCTAATATTAGCTCTTATATTTATAGGCACAATCCCTTTTATTGCATTACGATCTGGTGAGGCGGTAGAAAGCGGTTCGACGAGTTATAAGTTTACGTTATTCCTAATATTCTATTTCTTTTTTGTTAGCTTCTGGTATCTTTCTGGAAGAACGCTTGGTATGCAATCATGGAAGATTAGGCTCATTTCATTTGATGGGACAAAACCTAATTTAACGCAATGCAGCGTGAGGTTTATTGCAGCGATATTCTCATGGATACCCTTAGGAATGGGTTTTTGGTGGCAATTAATAGATAAAGATAATCTCTCATGGCACGACCATCTATCAAAAACAAGACTAAATTTAGAAATAAAATAGTTATCTATAATTAACCAATCTCAATCTAAATATTGATATAGATAGCAGTATAATTGGTGGCAACCAAGCAGTCATAATTGAGTTTATTCCGTAGACTTGGCCATAATTAAAGATTAACTCTCTTATTAAAAAATATACCAAACCAATTATTAATCCAATAGTAATTCTTGTCCCACCACCAGTATTTCTTAATGAAGAATACACAAAAGATAATGCCAATATTGGCATCGTAACCAATGTTAATAATGAGGAAATCCTAGACCAAAGCTCTACTTCATATCTATTGGCTGATAGGCCGTTCTTCTTTAAATAACTGACATATCCGGATAGCTCTCTTACTGATAAACTTATTGGCTTCACAAGTGTTACACCCAACAAGTCACTATTCAGTTCAAAAGATTCATTGATCTTTCTTGCAGAGCTTGTAGTGACTTTATTATTTTCAAACCTTGTTTCTCTAAAATTTTCTAACACCCAATTCTCGCTGTTATCAATTCCAGAGTTTTCTGCAACAGCAATAGCACTTAATGACTTATCTTCATTTAGTCTAAACATGTAAATACTTCCGAAATCATAATCCGTATTCACTCGCTCTAAATGAATAATGGTATCTCCATCCTTAACCCACACAGCATTCCCGAAATCTGCCTCACTGCTTCCATATCTGGCTTCATCCCTCATATTTCTTGCATAATAATCAAGTGGAGGACCCATAAATTCACCGACTAATATTGATATTACTATTCCGATCAAGCCGCCCATGGAAAGAATTTTTGCTAAATCTCTAATCGATATTCCAGCTGAGTGCATTATCACCAATTCACTGTTATTTGCATGATTTCCAAGACAGAGAAGTGATCCAATGAGCATTGAGATCGGAAGCATCTCAAAAACCAGCTGGGGCAGCCTCAAAAGTGCGAATAGGAATGCATCAAATGCATCATAATTTCCAGTAATGTTATCAAGCTGACTTATGAATTCATAAAGCATTGTGATAGAGAGCAAGACAAACATTACAGAAAGCACATTCATCATCACTGATTTTATGAGATATCTTGTAAGTATCGTATTCATTTGTAAATAATCTTTCTTTTTATTCTCCTAAAATATCTATTTTGTCTAATTATTACTGACCCCAATATCGCTAGCATTGATAAATGAACCCACCACAAACCAAATTTCTTGTTTATTACATCCTGTTCTAACCAGACTTTTCCTGCCGATAAAAGATTGTAATAAATTATGAAAGTAAATATGCCAAAGAAAATTTTGCTGAACTGACCTTGTCTGGGTTCACTTTTGCTCATAGGCACAGCAAGAAGGACTAGGATAGCTGTTGAGATAGGTATAGCAATCCTCCAATGTAGCTCGGCAATTTTTTCTAGATCAGTTGATTGAATTAACTCATGAAATGGAAGCGAGTCAGTTTTAAGCGCAAGATCTGTCAACTCAGGAAGCTTATAAGGAATCCCATGCTCTTCAAATTTCATAATCACATATTTAGTCGTACCAGGTATACCCGTGTAGCGGTTACCATCAGATAACACAAAATATCTCTCATTTTCGTCATCTGTCTCTATTTGATTTCCTCGTTTTGCTGTAATCACTTCAATCTCACCCTCAATTGAGGTGTATTGCAAAAAAACATTTTTTAATTCACCAGCTTCGCCAATTCCTTCTGCGTAAATTGCAGTTCCTAGAGCCTGATCAACGAAAAATCTTCCTGGCTCTATGCTGCTTAGATCAATTTTTCGCCTCGCCTCATTATTTATTTTCTCCATTTCAATAAGGGAGTTAGGGCCAATATCAGTGGAAACCCATGCTGATAATATTATCAATGGAATACTAATAATCAATATTGGACGATAGATGCCAATGAAACTCACTCTGCATGCCATCATTGCTGACATTTCACTATTTGAGTAGAGCCTACCTAGGGTTACCAAAATAGATAAAAACAACCCTATTGGTATAAGAATAATTAAATATTGAATGCCTGAGAAAAAAATTAGATCTAATACAGCATCCTTGGGAAGTTTATCTTTTGCAACATCACCCAGAATTCTTGCAAATTGATTTGTTAATAACACACCAAGAAGAGTTAGCATAACAACAAACCAAGTGCTCAATACTTCCTTTAAGATATATTTATCAATAATTCGAAACATAAATACGCACTTTTTATTATATTATCTATAAAGTTAACTTATACTTTGCATCTTGGTAAGACTAATGTTTTTTGATTGGGTGTCAAACACAATCTACAGGCTCTCTTTCTTGTAATTTAAAATAATTGGAAAAGGTTAAAACATGAACTTTGTAACTACAAAAACAGCTGCTGATACGATAAATACTGAATGCCTTATTTTAGGCGTCTTCAGGGAAAAAATGATCGGAGAGACAGCTAAATATATAGATAAAATTTCTAAAAAATCTATATCTAAACTAATCACTAGCGGTGATATAAAAACTGGACTTGGTAGTACAAAAATTATAAATAATTTAGAAGGCGTGAAGGCCAAGAGAGTTCTTATCGTTGGCCTAGGAAACCAAGATTCTTTTGGAACTGATGAATATAAAAAAGCTTGTGAATCCGCAATGAAATCAATTTCAGGCATTAAATTAAATAATTTTGCAAATTACTTAATCGTTGAAAATGTAAAAGATTTAAATAATTACTACAAATCAAGATACTTTATTGAAGCTTACTTTTCATCAATATATCAATTTGATCAATTAAAGACCGGAAAGAAAAACAAAATATCTACTCCAACAAAAATCATAATGGGAACATCGAAATCTGGAGACTCAGCAAAAATAAAATTAGGCTGTGAGCATGGTAGATCGATCTCTATTGGAGTAAATATTGCAAAAGATCTTGGCAATCTTCCAGCCAATATCTGTACCCCAACATATTTAGCTAATGAATCGAAGAAGTTTGCAAAAAAATACAAAAAAATGTCCGTTAAAATACTCAATGAGGGAGCATTAAAAAGACTCAAAATGGACTCTTTCCTTTCTGTGACAGCTGGATCAAAAGAACCTGCTAAAATGATAGTGATGGAATATAAAGGTGCGAAAAAACAGAGACCCCATGTTTTGGTTGGAAAGGGAGTAACTTTTGATACTGGAGGTATCTCAATCAAACCCAGCGCTAAAATGGATGAGATGAAATACGACATGTGTGGAGCGGCTACAGTGATTGGTGTGATTTGTGCAGTCGCTGAAATGAAACTTCCCATCAATCTCAATGTTGTTGTTCCTGCATGTGAGAATCGTCCTAGTAGCTCAGCTACTCTTCCGGGTGATATTGTGAAGAGCATGTCTGGCCAAACAATTGAAATCTTAAATACAGATGCGGAGGGACGGTTAATTTTATGTGATGCCTTGACTTACTCCGAACGTTTCAACCCAAAATATATTGTAGATGTTGCTACTTTAACAGGCGCATGTGTTGTTGCTCTTGGTCACATCAGAACAGCTATAATGAGTAATAATGAGGAGCTCAGTAACAAATTAATTGATGCTGCAGATAAAGCTTCTGACAAAGCATGGAAAATGCCCATGGGTAATGAATACGATATTCAGTTGAAGAGTAACTTCGCTGATATGGCTAATATTGGCAGTGGCTATGGCGGCTCAATTACAGCTGCCTGTTTTTTAGGAAGATTTACAAAAAATATGAAATGGGCTCACCTTGACATCGCTGGAACGGCCTGGAAATCAGGGGCTCAGAAAGGGAGTACGGGAAGGCCGGTTCCAATGTTATCTGAATTCATCCTTAATCAAAGCAAAAATAATTCATAATTATGAGGCAAGTTGATTTTTACATCCTCTCAAAAGATGATATTGGGAGTACGATGATGTTTGTGTGTAAACTCTCTGAAAAAGCATACAAGATGAAAAAATCTATCAGTATCCTGACTCCAAATCATGATTTTTCTGAAAAGCTCAGCGAACTTCTTTGGGGCTTCAAAAAAGAGAGTTTTTTGCCAAATACAATTAAAATATCAAAAAAAAAAGAATTTGGTAACAGTATATCTGTCACACATAATGAGGATTTCTTAGATAATTCGGATGTTTTAATTAATCTTTCAGATCAGGATATAGATAATTGTCAGAGTGCGAATAGGTTAATTGAGATTATTCCAAATAATGAAGAACTGAAAAAAAGAGCCAGAAAAAAATATAAAGAGTACAAAGAGTCTAATTATGATGTTAGATCGCATAATATAAAGTAGCCATAAATTATGGAAAAGAAATATCAACCCCAGAAATTCGAGGAAAAGCATTACAAATGCTGGGAAGAGAATGGTTATTTCAAGCCAAAAGGAAAAGGCGATCCATACTGCATAGTAATACCGCCTCCGAATGTTACGGGAACACTCCACATGGGTCATGCATTCCAGGATACGATTATGGACAGTCTGACCAGATATCACAGAATGATGGGTTTTAACACTCTGTGGCAACCAGGAACAGATCATGCTGGTATTGCTACCCAAATGGTTGTTGAGAGAATTCTCAATGCAGAAGGCCAATCAAGACTGGATATGAATCGAGAGGATTTTATCAAAAGAGTTTGGGAGTGGAAGGAAGAATCTGGAGGGAAAATATCAAAGCAATTAAGAAGAATTGGGGCATCACTTGATTGGGATAGAGACTGCTTCACGATGGATGATAAGCTAAGTAAGGCCGTTCAATCTGTTTTCATAGCATTATATGAAGAAGGTTTAATATATAGAGGAAAAAGACTCGTGAATTGGGACCCAGTTCTCCATACCGCACTGTCTGATCTCGAAGTTTTATCTGTTGAGGAAGAGGGAAATTTATGGCACCTAGAGTACCCAATAAAAAATTCTAATAAGACATTAACTATTGCAACGACAAGACCAGAGACGATGATGGGTGACAGCGCTGTAGCTGTTAATCCTAATGACGATAGATATCGTAATTTAATTGGAAGCAATGTAGTCCTTCCGATTTTAAATAGAGAAATACCAATCATTGCGGACGACTATGTCGAATCTGATTTTGGTACAGGGTGTCTAAAAATAACGCCCGCGCATGATTTCAATGATTATGAAGTTGGCTTGAGACATAAATTACCAGTTATAAATATATTCAATGACAGTGCAGAATTAAATGACAATGTACCAAAAAAATTCAGAGGTTTATCTAGAGAGAATGCACGAGAGGTTATTGTCTCTGAGTTCAAAACACTTGGCTTGCTAAAAAAAATAGAAAAACACAACAGTAAGATTCCTAGAGGAGATCGAAGTGGAGTTGTAGTGGAGCCTTATTTAACCGATCAATGGTTTGTTGATATCAAGCCCTTGGCTAAGCCAGCAATTGAGGCAGTCAAAAATAATGATATCCAATTTGTTCCCGATAATTGGAAAAAAACATATTTTGAATGGATGGAGAACATCCAAGATTGGTGTATCAGCAGACAGTTATGGTGGGGTCACAGAATCCCAGCATGGTATGACGATAATGGAAATATCTTTGTCGGAAAAAATGAAAAAGAGATTAGGCGAAAATTCAAAATAGACAAAAACGTAAATCTTTCACAGGATGAAGATGTTCTTGATACCTGGTTTTCTTCGGCTTTATGGCCATTCAGTACGCAAGGCTGGCCTGAAAATACAGAATCTTTAAAAAAGTTCTATCCAGGACAAGTTCTTGTAACCGGTTTCGATATTATTTTTTTCTGGGTGGCAAGAATGATAATGATGGGAATAAAATTCAAAAGAGAAGTCCCTTTCAAGAAAGTTTACATTCATGGTCTCATTCGCGACCAATACGGCCAAAAAATGTCCAAATCAAAAGGGAATGTTCTTGATCCAATTGACCTTATAGAAGGATCATCTATTGAAAGTTTGTTAAAAAAAAGAACATCTGGATTAATGCAAAGTCATTTAAAACCAGAAATAGAAAAAAATACAATAGATGAGTTTCCTGATGGTATTGACTCCTATGGAGCGGATGCTCTCAGATACACCTTTGCCTCTCTGGCAACCACTGGAAGAGACATTCGTTTTGATATGGGTAGAATTGAAGGCTATAAAAATTTCTGTAATAAATTATGGAATGCCGCACATTATGTAATTGATAATACACATAACTGTGATTTATTTGATGAAAAAATAGTTTCCTCCAACCCAATCGATTTATGGATAAGAACGGAACAAAATAAAACAATTAGCAAAGTTCATCAGAATTTCGAAAATTATAGGTTAGATCTTGCTTCTCAAAATTTATATGAATTCATATGGCATGAGTTCTGTGACTGGTATATTGAGCTAACTAAAGCAATTCTTAATGATAATTCAATTCAAGACTCCGAGAAGCTGGGAACAAAGAAAAATCTTTTAATTGTCCTTGAATCAATCTTGAGACTTCTGCATCCAATCATACCTTTCATCACAGAAGAAATTTGGCTTCATATTGAAGATAAATTCTTATTCAAAGATAAAACAATCATGACCAGACAATATCCAGTTTATGATGAAAACAATATCTATGAGAAAGAATCTTCTGATATTGAGTGGTTAAAAAAATTCATTCTAGGAATAAGGCAGATCAGAGGTGAATTGAACATCTCACCAAAAGTTGAACTGGATGTTTTTCTGAAAAATTATGATCCAAAAGACACTAAAATCATTGAACAACATGAATATTTAATAAAGAGAACAGCACGTGTAAAGGAAATTAAGCTCATGAACCAAAATGAGAGTGAGCCACTTTCGGCAGCAGCCTTACATGGGAAGATGAAAATTTTAGTACCACTAATCGATCATGTAGACATATCAGATGAAATAACCAGACTAGAAAAAAAAGTGACAAATCTTAAAAATGAGATCTCAAAATCTCAAAAAAAATTAAATAACAAGGGTTTCCAAGAAAAAGCACCTAAAAGTGTAATTGAGCAAGAGCAGAAACGAATTAAAGTAAAATCTCTATTGATAAATGAGTTAAGTGCACAGATTGATCACTTAATTAAACATCGCAATAAATCGTAATTTCACTCCTTACACAGTAATTCAAAAAGTAATTATCATCAGATGAATTCTTGGCTAATAAAATACAAAGCATCAACGATTAATTCAGTTGGAAGAACAATAGGTCCGAGTCTTGCAGCATTAATAGTTGATTGTACAAATCAATCAGATGAGAATTGGTTAGTCATAGCAAGAAATCTTATACAGGCTGAAAAGCTAAAAAAAGAGATAGAGTTTTTTTCTGATAACAAATATCCAGTCGATTTATTTCCTGAATGGGAGACTCTGCCCTATGATAAATTTTCTCCGCACAGATCAATAATTTCACAACGTTTAAAGGTGATAGCACTCACACAAGAGCTGTCAAAGAGAATCATAATAGTCACACCACCCGCTCTTCTTAATAGATTACCGCCAATTGAATATGTTAAGTCTCAAACACTTATTCTAAAAAAAAGTCAGTACTTAGATTATAAGAAATTCATCAATAGATTAATTGAGAGTGGTTATACCAGCGTCACTCAAGTTGAAGATTATGCTGAGTATACAAAGAGAGGCTCACTCATAGATCTTTATCCAACTGGCTCTGAATTTCCAATTAGAATTGAAGTTTACGATGAAAAAATAGAAACAATAAAGTTATTTGATCCAAAAACTCAGATTTCTTTGAGAGAGATAAATAAAATAGAATTGCTTCCAGGAAGGGAGTTTCCAATTGATAAAATTTCAATTGAGCGCTTTAGAAACAATTTTCGTGATTTTTTTGAAGGCCAACCATCAAAATCAAAAATATACAGAGATGTCTCAGCAGGAATTACACCTGGTGGAATTGAATATTTTTTATCACTTTCTTTTGAGCGAACTTCAAGCTTATTGAGTCACTTGAACTCTAAATATAATATTTTTATTCCTAGTGATATCAATCTTTTGTTAAGTGAATACTTCGAGGAAATTACAAATCGCTATAACTCTCTTAAGGAATCCAAAGAATACTATTTGCTTCCTCCAGAAAAAGTTTTTTTCAATGATAAAGAGATAAATATTGCTCTCGATAGTTTTAAAAAAATCACATACGCTAAAAATTCCGTACATGATCAGAATCAATCAATAAATTTAAATACACTATTAAACCCAAGCCTAAAAATTCAGACGACGCATAAAAAACCATCTAAGAGCTTGTTAGAGTTTATTGAAAAATACGAAGGAAGAATATTATTTACTGCCAATAGCAGAGGTCGTGTTGAGAACCTTATTGATTTTCTTGAAAATCTCCAAATAAAAGCCTGTCTAACTGAATCTTGGTCAGCATTCCTTAAGTCCGATGATAAAATCTCAGCGATCATCGCGCCATTCGAAGAAGGTATAACTTTATCAGACCTAGAATTAACAATTATTACAGAGGATCAATTATTTCCAAAAAAACCAAGGCAGCGAAAACCTTCAAATAGAAAATTAGATCCTGAATTAATCATAAAACAACTAAGTGATCTTTCGATAGGTGCACCTGTAGTGCACATTGAATATGGGGTAGGAAGATTTTTGGGATTAAAAAAACTTGACTATGGGTCTGAAGGTCAAGAATTTCTTCATCTAGAATATGCAGATGGAGATAAACTATATGTCCCTGTGCATTCGCTCGAAATGATATCCAGATATACTGGAACATCCCCTGAAAATGCACCATTGCATAAACTGGGAAGTGAGCAATGGAACAAAGCAAAACAAAATGCCATAAAGAAAATTAGGGATGTTGCAGCTGAGCTTCTCGATATCTATGCAAAGAGATCAGCTCGAAAAGGTATTAAGTATCAATGGGAAAAAGGGGATTATGAGAAATTTGAAAATGAATTTCCATACCAAGTTACAGAAGACCAAGAAAATGCCATTAATTCAGTTTTGAATGACCTTGCAAGCGATGAACCAATGGACAGAGTAATATGTGGTGACGTTGGTTTTGGTAAGACTGAAGTTGCAATGAGAGCTACACTCATCGCGACACTGAACAATAAGCAAATAGTAATTCTTGCTCCAACAACTCTTCTCGCAAATCAACATGAGAACTCATTTAAAAATCGATTCAAAAATTGGCCAATAAAAATTGATTTAATTTCGAGATTTCAAAACAAAAAAGTAATTGAGGAAGTTAACGATAATATTCAATCAGGAATTACGGATGTTGTTATTGGTACACATAAAGTATTTTCTCACATCAATAATTTTAAAAATCTAGGGCTTGTTATTATCGATGAAGAGCATCGATTTGGTGTAAGGCAAAAAGAAGCAATAAAAAATTTAAAGAATAATGTTGATATCCTTACATTAACTGCTACACCCATTCCTAGAACATTGAATATGGCTCTTGGAGGTATACGTGAGTTATCTCTAATAACGACACCTCCTCTTAATAGGCTTGCGATCAAAACTTTTATTGAGCCTTGGCAGGATGATTTAATTCATGATGCATGCCAGAGAGAGATCAATCGTGGGGGACAAGTCTACTTCGTCCACAACAAAGTTGAAGACATCGAATTAGTAAAAATGCGTTTAAATAATATTATTCCAGAAATAGAAATCAATATCGCGCACGGAAAAATGAAGAAGAAAGACTTAGAAAAAGTAATGCTTGAGTTTTATGAAAATAAATTCAGTGTTCTTCTTTGTACAACAATAATTGAGAGTGGTTTAGATGTTCCAAATGCGAATACGATAATAATTAACCGTGCTGATAGATTTGGACTTGCTCAGCTCCATCAGTTGAGAGGTAGAGTGGGCAGATCACATCACAGAGCTTACGCATACTTAATCTCCTCATCAGAAAAATCAATAACTCCAGATGCTCATAAGAGACTCGAGGCCATTAGTTCTCTTGAGGATCTAGGTTCAGGTTTTATACTAGCATCTCATGATTTAGAGATAAGAGGTGCTGGAGAATTATTGGGTGATGAACAAAGTGGACAAATACAACAGATAGGATTTTCGTTGTATACGGATCTTTTATCAAAAACGGTTGATTCAATGAAAAAAGGCGAAAAAATAAAATTTGATGAACCATTTGAGGTTGGAACTGAAGTTGACTTAAGGGTGCCCTGCCTTCTCCCTACTGAATATGTTCCAGATGTTCATATGCGATTAATTTTATATAAGAGAATATCATCCGCTGACATCAGTGAACTAAGTGAGTTGAAGATAGAGCTGATCGATCGCTTCGGATTACTTCCAATTGAAGCTGAATATTTATTTAGAATTACCGCCTTAAAGCATAAAAGTAAGATTTTAGGTATAAAAAAAATAACTATGAATTCAAAGGAAGGTAGTATTACTTTTAAAGAAAATACCGATATAAGTTATGAGAAATTAATAGATCTTCTCGGCGAGAGAGAAATGTACAGAATGAAAGGACCATATCAAGTAAATTTAAAAAAGATTTCGATTACCCCAGAAGATCGATTCGAAATCATTGAAAATACTTTAAATAGACTAGAAAACTGACTGTTATTCTTGTTTACTAATTACTTATGAACTATTTTTGTTAAATGATCGTTATAATAAATAAAAAATTTTCCTTTGGGTTTGTATTATTCCTCTTTTTTATTCTCTGTAATTTCGATCTTCGTGCCCAAAACAATAACAGTTTTTCAGATTCTCCAAGCCATCAAATAGAAATAATTATATTTGAATATCTTGATCATAATTCATCAGGAAATGAAGTATTTAATAAAATAGAAGAAAATTATCAACTGGAAAAAGAAATCCCAAATAATCAAGACCAAGAAGATACGTCCATTGAAGCAGGATTACTCACATCAAAATTCAATGAAGTATCAATTTCACTTGTACCAACAGCTAGACAGATTGCACTGAAAATATCACAAAGAAAGTCACTTAATATGTCTGCTATTTATAATCGTTTAAACAGACTGCAAGTTTATGAGCCTATTATTTGGGGCGGCTGGGAACAACGGCTGACCAATAAGCAAAATGCCTTCTCAGTGAATTTAAGAAGGATAAAAAATACTCTTGGTAAATTCGATGGCAATATAAAATTTTATGAAAGCTCGGGTGGTAGATTAAGGTTATCGGTTGACATTGAAATGTATGAAAAAATTGAGATATCAGCTAATGAATCAGATAGTGAGCTGTATGAACAACAGATAAATACATACAAAATAAGTAATGATAAAGAAATGAGATATGACGAGCTCAGATATTTCGATCATCCTAAATTTGGATTAATTGCAAAAATTCAAAAACAAGAACCATCTGAACTCATTAAAAAACTAACCGAAGCCAATATAAACCCAGAATCAGGAAATATTTTTGATGTTCTTGATGAGGAACGAGATGACAAATATGTCTCGTCAATAGATAGAGGAATTGTGGGTTTGAGCAAGTCAGGTCAATTTATTTCATTAACACTCCAAAGAAATGGTGATTTTACTACGAATATAAGCGATCAATTAAAAATTGATGAGCTAAATGAGAATGAAATCGGTATCGATAAATTTTTCTTTGAAATAAATGATGGTCGAAAAAGCTCAAAAAAAGAGATAGATATTCAAATTATTGGAATTAATGATGCTCCAACCTCAGAAAACAGAATCCTTAATATAGAATCAAATGATACTCACTCTTATTCATTTAATATCAATGACTTCGTATTCAATGACGTAGAAGGCTCGCAACTCGATCATATTTTAATAACGAATATATCTGAGAACATTTCTTTATTTGAGGAATATGATTTTGCATCCTGGCCTGTACAAGAGGATATGATAATCAAGAAAAAAGAGATTGGTAATTTAAAAGCTTTTCTCAGTCATGGTAATTCAAACACAGCTTCTTTTACATTCAAAGTCAATGATGGAGCGAAAAATAGCGAGGAAGAATATACTTTTGAGTTTAATTATGATGATACAAGTGAAAATTCTGATGAAGTTATCGAAGAGTTGTATCTTTATTAACAGACCACTCCCCCTGACCAACTATAATAAATTTTCAGGATTGATCACGAACTTTTCTATTAAATCTCTGGCACTTTTCCATTTTTGATCATTTTGTAGTTCACCTAGTGAATAAGTCTTTTTTCCCGAAACCCTTGCGATTCTGATCATTGAGTTATAATTGCTATGATTTTTTTTTGCTTGTATTACTTTTTTTGTATTATCACGATCATTACAAATTAAAATCATATCGCAACCTGATCGCAATGCCCTCTCAGCGCGTGTAACAGTATCTCCATAACCTCTTAATGCATGCATAGATAGATCATCTGAAAAAATTACGCCATCGAAATTCAGTTGATTTCTGAGGTGGTTCTGCATCCAGTATTCTGAGATACTTGCAGGTAAATTATCGGCTTCTTTGTAAATAATATGAGCCATCATGACAGCTGAAACTGTATTTTTTCTGATGAGCGATTCATAGGGATATATATCATCGAGTAATTTACTAAACTCTCTTCTATCAATGGGAAGATCCTCGTGAGAGTCTATTGCAACAGCTCCATGTCCAGGGAAATGTTTTGCGACTGGAGACATTCCTGATTCCCTCATTCCTTTTGAAAAATGATAAGCCAGATTTTCAACAGCGTACTTATTTTTATGGAAAGACCTGTCACCAATAACTGAGCTGACGCCCCAGTCTAAATCAACACATGGCGCAAAACTCAGATCTATACCGACCGATCTTAATTCAGCACCGACTATCCACCCTACTGTTTCAGATACCTTAAGTGCAATATTTGCATTCATTTCGTATAAACGGCCAATTTTGCGCATAGCTGGAATATCAGTGAAACCATTACGAAATCTCTGAACTCTCCCACCCTCATGATCAACAGCGACAAGCAATGGAGGAGATTTGAGATTACGTATCTCCTGAACTAATGTAGAGATTTGTTGGGGTGACTCATAATTTCTACTAAAAAGAATTACGCCACCGACATTCTCTTCGACTAACAGGTCTCTGTCAGCAGAAGTCAGTTCCCTCCCACCTATATCCGTCATAATAAATCCACGCCCCATGAACTAAGATTAAGTATGAAGTTTATTCAGATCAAGTAAGTTTGGAAATTTCTTACAACAGATAAACAGATACGTGAAATATGCTTAACTATTCTCTGTCAAAAACGGCAATAGATTCAACATGAGAAGTATGAGGGAACATATCAATTATACCTGCTGATGACATAACATATCCAAATTGGTTAACGAGTAAGCCTGAATCTCTCGCTAGAGTCCCTGGATGGCAGGAGACATACACGATCTTATTAGGACTAAACATTTTGATATTCTTAATAACTTCTAGTGCTCCATTTCTAGAAGGATCCAGTAATAATCGATCGCAATTTAAGTCTTCCCATTTTTTTGACACGCTCTCGAGATCTTCGCATATGAAATCTGCATTATGAATATTATTAATGATAGAATTTTTTCTTGCTCTGCCAACAAGATCCTCAGAGTATTCGATCCCAATTACTTTTTTTACTCTCTGTGCTATTGGGATGGTGAAATTACCAATACCGCAGAATAAATCAACTACCTCATGATTCTCTTTTAAATCCAGCAAGCCCAGAACCTTCATCACCATCAATTCATTAACATTGCCATTAACTTGGATAAAATCCGTAGGTTTGAATTCATTCTTAATATTTAATTGTTTATGCAAGTAATACAAGGAAATACCGGGATCGCTGGCATAGAGAAGCTCTAAAGAATCAGGGCCACCTCTTTGAATTGATATTCGTATCTCATATTTTTTACCAAATTTAATTAACTTTATTTTATCTTTTTCATCAGGATCTTTTAGTAAACGAAAAACTAACTCGGTTTGATTGTCACCAATGGCGACTTCGATTTGAGGAAGATAATTATAGATACTTAGAGAGCCAATTAGCTCACTTAGAGGTGTAATTAGATTATTGATTGGATGCTTGAGAACATCGCAACGATTCATATCTACAACGAATGGTGCAAATTTTTCTCTAAATCCGACCAGTACGCGCGCTTTCTTTTTTACATATTTGACTGCAATACGAGCTTTTCTTCGGTAATTCCATTCACTGCCTCCATCATTATCAAAAATTGGATTAAGCCATATTTTAGGTTTTACGCTACCAATTCTTATCAAGCTCTCCTTTAAGTAATTCTCCTTGAGTGTACGTTGCTCATCAATATCGAGATGTTGAAGTGAACAACCTCCACATGAATTAAAAAATTCGCATTGAGGTTCAATTCTTGAATTGCTAGCTTTTATAATCTCTATTAACTCAGCTTCATCATAATTCCGCCTTTTTTTCCTTCTTATATAGCGGACTTTCTCACCGATGATTGCCCCTTTTACAAAGACTTTTTTTCCATCAGTCGAAGCTATTCCTTTACCCTCATGAGTAGATGAGACAATTTCTGCTACCTCTGATTCGGGCCTCATGTGTACGAGCGTGATTTATTTTTTCCACACAGATAAGAACTCATCAAGATGATCTTTCTTCTCTGATTTGAGAGATTCGCGAACGACAGTATACTCATCGTTCAATTCTTTTTCGGTTAAGCTTCCGCGCATAAATTCAAATGAAAGATAAACAAGATAGGTATTCAAAACATCAGTCTCACAATAGTCTCTGATTTCTTGAATTTTTCCATCCAACCAGCACGGCCAAACCTTATCTCCACTCATGCCTAATTTTCCAGGAAAACCGAGCATACTGGCAATTTGATCTAGGCTAGCACGGCCTCGAGGTTGATAACCTGATAACACATCCATCAGATCTATGTGCCTATCATGAAAACGACTTAAATAATTATTGAATCGAAAATTTTTATCTCTAGATCCTGTTTCCCAATATCTTTTCGCTTGAACTTGATGTCTAAGTGCCCTGTAATGAAGAACCGGCAGATCAAAGCCCGATCCATTCCAAGATAGAAGTGTTGGTATATATTTATCAATTCCGGCAAAAAATCTTTTTATTAGTTCAGGCTCATCCGAGTTAATATCTCCAAGACTCCATAATTTAAAACTATTATCTTTCCTCAACGCAACTGAGATTGCCACAATACGATGTTGACTTAATGATAGGATGTCTGAGTCAGTTTTTTGTTTGTGACTGAAAAGCATAGTGTTACCTATGTCTTTGTCAGATAAACCATCTAAGTTCATATGCTCTCTCCCGAAATCAATATCCGGGATTGTCTCTATATCAAATGCAAAACAATTCATTTTTTAAACCTATTTTTTTATGGCTACAGCGAATGCCAAAATCATATTCGCTTCATCAGTAAGACTAATAAGTATATCCTTTATACCAAGAGTGCTGAGTTTTTTTGATCCTCTATGAGAAAATATTGTAATTGGTTTTCCAGTAGCCAGATTTATAACACCTGTATCCTTGATCCAAACTCCATCAGAAAACCCGGTTCCCATCGCTTTGACTATTGCTTCCTTAGCTGCGAATCTCATGGCCAAGAACCGCATTTTATTTTTTACGTTTTTATAGAGCTTTAACTCTTCATCCATCAAAAGCCTATTAACGAAATGATCTCCAAAGCGCTCATAAGTTTTTTTTATTCTGGATAGCTCCACTAAGTCTGTTCCAATTCCAAATATCATTTTATCATTCTACGCTCGTGCTTCATTCAACAATAAAATCATTTTTTTAACAGCAGCATCCATGCCTATAAAAGAAGCTTGAGATACTATTGAATGACCGATATTCAATTCTATTATTTCATTTATTGACGCTATATTTTTCACGTTATCATAATTGAGCCCATGGCCCGCATTAACTATTAATCCTTTTTTATATGCGTATTCAGTAGATTCTTTTATTTTTTTTAACTCATTTTGCTTATTATGAGAATCGCTATCTGCATAAGCTCCGGTATGCAGCTCAATAACCGGTGCACCAGTTGAAGATGCAGCCTCAATTTGAGCTATATCTGGATCAATAAACAATGAAACTCTTATACCTTGATTAGACAATTCATGGCATGCTTGTTTTATCTTTTCATAGTTACTTTTCACATTTAATCCACCCTCAGTTGTTAATTCTTCTCTTTTTTCTGGAACTAAACAACAGTCTCTGGGTTTCAGGTCAGAAGCAATTTCTATCATTTCCTTAGTTATAGCCATTTCAAGATTTAAGTGGGTGTTCATTACTTTTGAAAAATTATAAATATCAATATCTTGAATATGTCTTCTATCCTCCCTCAAATGCATTGTTATACTGTTAGCTCCTGCTTTTTCAGCAATCAAAGCAGCATCAACTGGGTCAGGATAATCGACACCTCTGGCCTGTCTCAAAGTGGCTATATGATCTACATTCACACCTAAATTCACTCTGTCATCCATACTAATCTCCAAATCTTTTTAGTTCCTCTAGCACTCTTCTCGTTTTTAAACGCCGACCATCCAAATGAAAATTTATTATACTTTTTAATAATCTATTTGCAGATTTTATTGTCTTTTTTTCTTGAAAATCGCCATGATTTATCGCTTTTATATCTGCCCCACTGAAAACATAATGATCATTTTTCTTGTCTGATATAACCAAGCCAATCTCGGGCTGATACTCATAAAAAAGATGGCTTCTGACGGGTAAATCAGTTCCTGACTCAAACTCTAAATTAAGACCATAACCAATTAACTTTAGAAACTCTATCTCAAATTTTCTCAATACAGGAGCAATATTATCCGATTCAATTAAATCTGATATTGTTCCGCTATATAAATCAAAGATTTCAACCTGAGGATCATCTTTTATAAGAAACTTCAGAATCAGTTCGTTCAAGTAATAGGCAGATAACAGCGAATCACCAATTAAATTATAAGGCTTTCCGATAACATCAATATCAACAAGATTCCCTAAATTTTTACCTGAATACCATGATAATTTCATAGGAAAAAAGGGTCTCAATAAACCTCTAAATTTGGATTTAGGTGATCTTCCTCCCTTGGCTATGATAGAAACTCGGCCATGATCTCTTGAAAATATATCAATTATGCAACTAGTATCTCGATATGGCCGCTGATGAAGAATCCAAGTTGGTTGTTTGAGTATTCTTTTTTTGCTGCTCATATCATGAACATTAAATGTCAAAACCCATACTTTGGAGATCTCTCTCGCTGTCTGCCCAATTCTCCTTAACTTTAACCCATAGCTTGAGATGAATCCTTTTTTCAAAATAATTAGCAAGTTCAATTCTTGCGCTGCTTCCAATTTTTTTCAGAACATTACCATTTTTTCCTACCACAATTCCTTTTTGACTCTCTCTTTCAACCCAGATTAATGCAGCAATTTCTATGGTATTATTTTTTTCCTCAAATTTTTCTATTTCAACACTGAGACCGTAAGGAACTTCCTGATTCAATTGCATCAATAATTTCTCTCTAATTTTTTCAGACGTCATAAATGGTTTACTTCTATCTGTTAGCATTTCTGTCTCATACAGTTGCGGTGAGTCCGGAAGAAGGAAAGGTATCTTATCCATTAATACATTTAGTGAATCTCTATATTTTGCAGAGATTGGAATTATTTCTTTGAATTTATGTTTTTCTGACAACCTAGAAATTGACTCCAAAATTTTCTCTTTAGGAAAGATTAAATCTATCTTGTTCAATAGCAAGATAGAAGGTGCATCACTTTTTTTTATTTGCTTTAGAGCGATATCATCCTCTTTTGCCCAACGATTTGCTTCGCATAAAAATAAATTTAAATCTGTATCCATAATTGCATTTAGAGCTGTTTTATTCATCATCTTATTGATCACTTTTTTTTCATTTATATGAATTCCAGGCGTGTCTACGAAGATGGCTTGGTAGTTTGATCTAGTATGAATTCCAAGAATCCTGTTTCTTGTTGTCTGCGGTTTTCTGGTTACTATGCTTATATTATTTTTTAGTATAGTATTTACAAGTGTTGATTTTCCTACATTGGGTCGGCCAACTATTGAGACAAAACCACATCTGAATATATTGTTATCAGACATATTATTCTTCATATTGCTGAAGCATCATCAATGCCGCCTCTTGTTCTGCTTGTCTAATCGATTTTCCTTTGCCGTGGGTTATTTGATTTTTTTTATCTATTCTGCAACTGACATGAAATATCTGCTGATGATCTTCGCCATGAGCTTCTATTAATGTGTATTCAGGCAGGCTACTACCCTCTTTTTGTGTGATTTCTTGTAATTTTGTTTTAGGGTCCTTTAGGTCATCCATTGATGTTATGTCTGAAACGAATTTTTGGTAGAGCGAAATTACAACTTCTTTTGCAACCTCAAAATCTGAATCAAGGTAGATGGCACCAATAAGTGCTTCTAGAGTATCCGAGAGAACTGAGCATCTATATCGTGTTCCACTTTTATTTTCCCCTGAACCAAGTATAAGATAATTTGAAAGTTCAATTTTCTTTGCTATATCGCAAAGTGTTGATTCTTTTACCAGATAGGCGCGGTAGCGTGTTAAATCACCCTCGTTTGACTCATTTTTTTTATTGAAAGTATACTCAGCTATAATTGAACCGAGTAAAGCATCTCCTAAAAACTCGAGTCTTTCATTATTTTTTTGACAAGCACTTCTGTGAGTTAATGACAGTTTCAAAAGATCTTCGTTCTTAAACGTATAATTTAATTTGTCTTTTAACCATTTATTTGAATTTTGCACGTAAAACCTGATTCACATAATAAATTTTATTCTATTTTTCTACCAATTCTTCTGAAATCTGGCAACTCAAACCCATCCATATGCATCCAAATTCTAGCTGCCCTTCCTACTAGATATTCCTCCGGAATTGATCCTATAAATCGACTGTCTCTGCTGTTGTCCCTATTATCACCCATCATAAAGTAACTGTTTTCAGGCACTTCATAGTAACCTTCACCAATACTGAAATTAGTGTCTGAAGTGATAATCGTATGACGATTATCATCTATCTCTTCAATAAATTGTGGTTTCATTTCATGTAAAGGATTAATTGAATCTCTATTCATGGCAACCTTATTACCATTAATAGTAAGCTTATGATCTTGATAAATGATCTTGTCACCAGGTAACCCGATTACTCTTTTTATGTAATTTATGCTTGGATCTGATGGAAGCCGAAAAACTGCAACATCACCACGCTGGGGTTTTTCAATATCTAGTATCTTTTTTTCAATAACTGGCAATCGCAATCCGTATGAATATTTTTTTACAAAAATAAAGTCTCCAACAAGAAGTGTTGGCTTCATCGAACCTGACGGTATTCTGAATGGTTCAAAGACAAATGAACGAATTACAACAACCAATAAAAGAACGGGGAAAAAAGCATAAGAGTATTCTAAGATTACTTTAGAAAGAGATTTTTCTTTAGGTTTTTTTTTCCAAAATAAGATGTCGATAAGGATTATCACACCACTGATCGCTGTTAAAGAGACAAGTATTAATGCTAGATTCATCTTTTTTTTCCTTGTTTGTCATCTACACTCAAAATTGAAAGAAATGCTTCTTGTGGTATCTCAACAGATCCTATTTGTTTCATTCTTTTTTTACCTGCTTTTTGTTTCTCCAATAGCTTCCTTTTACGCGTAACATCACCACCGTAACATTTTGCTGTAACATTTTTTCTTAGTGCTTTTACTGTGCTCCTAGCAATAATCTGACTCCCGATTGCAGCCTGTATGGCAACATCGAACATTTGTCTTGGTATTAATTTTCGCATTTTCTCGACAATCTCTCTACCACGATACATTGAACTTTCTTTATGCATGATAAGTGACAACGCGTCGACACGCTCGCCATTAATAAGAATATCTACTCTTACCAATGGTGCGACCTGAAATCTGAGAAACTGATAGTCATATGAGGCAAAGCCTCTACTGACCGATTTCAGCTTATCAAAGAAGTCCATCACTATTTCGGCCAAGGGCATTTCATAATCAAGGGATACCTGGTTACCTAGATAACGAATATTTTTTTGCACTCCTCTCTTTTCGATGCAGAGTTTAATTACTGAACCCACATGATCTTGAGGGACAAGTATGCTGGCCAGTATGATCGGTTCGCGAAGTTCTTCAATATCATTAACTGGTGGGAGTTTTGCTGGGTTATCGACAAATATGATTTCATTTTTTTTATTTGTAACTTCAAATACAACGGTTGGTGCAGAAGTTATTAAGTCAAGATTATATTCTCGTTCCAATCTTTCTTGAATTATTTCAAGATGCAACATACCAAGAAAACCACATCTAAATCCAAAGCCCAGTGCAGCAGAGGTTTCTGGCTCAAAATTCAGAGCGGCATCATTTAGCCTAAGTTTCTGAAGAGCTTCGCGGAAAGTCTCATAATCATCTGAACTCACAGGAAAAAGACCAGCAAATACTCTGGGTTGGACTTGCTTAAAGTCAGGTAGCGGCTTCTCACATGGATCTTTTGTTGCTGTAAGTGTGTCGCCAACAGGGGCTCCATCGATTTCTTTTATTCCGGCTATTACGAATCCAACTTCACCAGTTTTTAATTCATCCTTATCAATCATCTTTGGTGTAAAACAACCAACCCTATCTACCTCAAAAGATCTGCCAGTTGACATTACATTTATTTTTGATTTTTTCTTTAGCGTTCCATTAACTATCCTGACAAGTGAGACAACTCCAACATAATTGTCAAACCAAGAATCTATAATTAATGCTTGTAGAGGTAATTCAGGATCACCCTCAGGTGGAGGAATAATCCTCACAAGATTCTCCAAGAGAACATCAACTCCGAGTCCTGTTTTTGCACTCACTAATGCAGCATCTGATGCATCGATGCCAATGACATCCTCTATTTCATTGATTACTAAATCAACATCCGCTGATCCAAGATCAATCTTATTTAAGACCGGCAAAACTTCGAGGTTTTGATCTATAGCAGTTATACAATTAGCCACACTTTGAGCTTCGACACCCTGGGCAGCATCAACGACCAGCAATGCACCTTCACAAGCTGCTAGGGAACGAGATACTTCATAAGAAAAATCAACATGACCAGGTGTATCAATAAAATTTAATTGATATTTACTGCCATCCTTGGAAACATAATCCAGTGATACGCTCTGCGCCTTAATCGTTATACCTCTCTCTCTTTCGATATCCATTGAATCTAAAACCTGTTCAGCCATCTCTCTATCCTGAAGACCACCACAGATTTGAATAAAACGATCGGCAAGGGTGGATTTTCCGTGATCTATATGAGCAATTATTGAAAAGTTTCTAATTTGTTGCATAGCTGTTTATTTTTTATACATCCAGGAATACTAGGTTAAGATGCTTGGTGACGGGAATGTCATTATAATTTTTTTAATAGCATTATGATCATAATGATATCTGAATAACTCCTTATCTCTATATTTTACTAAAGGTATTATTTCGCGATACTCATTGAATAATTTCGGGCAAGATTCTATATCAATAAATTTGATATCTGCTTTATCTCTCAATGTTTCCATTAATTTCTCGATCAAGATCTCACAAAGATGACAACCTGGCTTAGTATATACATAAAATATTGGTTTCATTGATAAAATACTTCCATTTAATTTTTAATTTTTAATTTTATCAATAATATAATTTATCTCATTGCTTTGAGAGCGATATGGGGTTAGAAGAAGTTTAACTAGCTCAGGGTCACTTAATTTTAGGAGCTCAACGAATGCGATCTGAACATCATTGGAACAGTCTGCATATTTTGTATCAAGAAAACCGGTTAATAATTCATCCAGCTCCCTCATTCCTCTTCGACACTGCCAACGAATTTCTGGAAATGAAGACATAGATAAGTTGCTTCTATTGTGACTGTCTTTCTATTAACATTTTCTTCGTATTTGCTATTGCCTCTGCAGGATTCAAACCTTTCGGACAAGTGTTGGTACAATTCATGATAGTATGACATCTGTATAATCGAAAAGAATCCTCAATTTCATCAAGTCTTTCATCTTTTGCGTCATC
>Ga0163109_10000932_pt1 | contig 22981 bp, 18 predicted proteins | sample CRUFie1St13metaG_FD_108704 | JGI IMG/M metagenome (GOLD analysis project Ga0163109, IMG submission 108704) | Marine microbial communities from the Costa Rica Dome - CRUD Field 142mm St13 metaG | ecosystem: Environmental > Aquatic > Marine > Oceanic > Photic zone | place: Costa Rica: the Eastern... | reverse complement strand
GCTAAATAGCGATGGAACAGATTCGGACCACGTGTTCGTTTCGAAGCAACCAAGGGGTGCCGCCTTGAAGGCAGCAACCCGCGGTCACACCAGCATTGAGCTGAGGGAGAGGGGGACCAACAGAGTCCACTGTTTCACAGGCTCAGTCACAATGGTGGACAGACCAGCTTCTGGACCTGCATGGCTTCCTGCGAAGATAAAGAAGGCCAACGTCAAGAAGTCGGGTATAAAGCGCCTCTAAGCGTAAACCCACTACTTAATGTCTGATACACGCAACACCTCCGAGGGCGTTTATCGCTCTCGGAGGGAACAAAAAACCGACTATTTCCTGAGCCCAATCTTCTTTGCGATCATTGCAATAGGGTCATAGTATTCCGTGACCACTCTTTCTTTTAGTGGTATGACCGCATTATCAGTGATGTTGATGCCTGCTGGGCATACATCGGTGCAGCACCTAGTTATGTTGCAGTATCCGATCCCGAAGTCTTCTTTGATTTGGGGTATGCGACTCTCAGTGTCGAGTGGGTGCATTTCCAGCCCTGCGAGTCTGACAAAGAACCTAGGACCAGCAAACTCGTCGAATTTCTCATGTTCACGAAGAACGTGACAGGTATTCACACATAACATGCATTCGATGCATTGTCTGAATTCTTGAATCCTGTCTGCCTCGTCCTGGTTGAATTCCCAATCAAGCTTGTCAGGACCGCTTACTGGCACCATTTTCTTATTCATCTCGTAAGCCCAACTCGTGTCAGTTACCAGATCTCTTATCAGTGGAAAACCTTGCATGGGTCTTATCGTAACTGGCTCCTCATCTGGGGTTTCTTCAATTATGTCTGACATCCTAGTCATACACATTAACCTGGACTTACCATTTACTTCCGCCGAGCATGATCCACACTTTCCCGCTTTGCAGTTCCAGCGACAGGCAAGATCAGGGGCGTGTTCAGCCTGAATTTTGTGAATAACGTCAAGGACGACCATGCCCTCATCGTATTCGACAGTGTAGTCCTCCATACTCCCTACGGAGGATTCTGTTCTGGGATGTGTAGCGTACGGCCTTTCGCCGGTATGGCTTCTGAATACTCGAAAAGTGACTTCCTTGTCCATCAATGTCCACCTTCTAGATCATCTGCATCCAAGAGTTCGATCAGATCCTCTGGGATGGGAGGATAGCTTCTGTGTTCTATTTGCATTTCTCCTTGTTCGTTCCTGGAAATGACGCTGTTCAGGCTCCCCCATTTCTCATGATCCGGTACGGGATAGTCTTCTCTTGTGTGGCCTCCTCGACTTTCCTCGCGCTCCAATGCTGCGAGAGCGCACATCTTACTGACGTCTATCATCGCCTCCAATTCAAGTGCTTGATGCCATCCAGGATTGTAGATCACTCCCCCTCCGGGTGAGGAGTTCTTCGATCTTGCTCTCAAGGCCTCTAGATCATTCAATGCCTCTTCCAAAGACTCTTGGTTTCTGATTATGCCCACCTTCTCCTGCATCATATCCCTCAAATCGTTGACGATGACGGCAGGATTCTCCCCTCCGCTGCGAGACAATGGGGCCATCATCTTCGCTATCGCGGAATCAACGTCTTCAGCAGCAATCTCCGTCCATGAATCGATTGTCGTAGCGGACTTAGCCGCATGGAGGCCTGCGCGCCTCCCAAAGGTTACTAGATCGGAGAGTGAATTCCCACCCAGTCTGTTGGCACCATGGAGTCCAGTCGCTGCTTCGCCTGCAGCAAAAAGTCCCTTCACAGTCGACTCCTGGGTTTCAGGGTCGACCTTTACCCCACCCATGACGTAGTGAGCCGTGGGGCCCACCTCCATTGGTTGTTTGGTTATGTCGACTCCTGCGAGCTCTTTGAATTGGTGGTACATGCCGGGGAGCTTCCTCTTAATCTGGTCTGGAGGTCTCCATGAAATATCTAGATAGGCGCCACCATGTTCACTGGCTCTACCTGCAGCCTTCTCGCTGTTAATGGCCTTGGCAACTACATCCCTGGTTAGCAGTTCGGGGGGCCTTCTTTTGGTTGCTTGTTGATCAGATATGACCTCTTGGACCCATGCCAGTGCCTCTTCCTCGGTATCTGCAAACTCCTCTTCATACATCTCTGGGACGTAGTTGAACATGAACCTCTTACCTTCTGAATTCTGGAGCATACCTCCCTCTCCCCTGACACCCTCGGTGACTAGAATTCCCTTTACACTAGGGGGCCAAATCATTCCGGTGGGGTGGAATTGAACGAACTCCATGTCACCCATCTCCGCCCCGGCCCAGTAGGCGAGTGCATGCCCGTCGCCTGTATATTCCCATGATCCAGAACAGACAGACCAACATCGAGTGATTCCCCCTGTGGCAAGAACGATCGATTTTGCCTTGAACAGATGGACCCTCCCCCTCTGTCTGTCATATGCCAAGCATCCAATTACCCTATCACCCTCTTTGAATAGCTCGCACACTGTAAATTCCATGAAAACATCCATGCCCATGTGGACACCTTTCTCCTGCAAGGTACGGATGATCTCCAGGCCCGTAGCGTCTCCGATGTGGGCCAGCCTGGGGTACGTGTGACCACCGAAGTTCCTCTGATTTATCCTGCCCTTCTTGGTCCTGTCAAACACAGCACCCCACGTCTCTAGCTCTCTGATTCTATCTGGAGCTTCCTTCGCATGGATCTGGGCCATTCGCCAATCATTGAGGTACTTCCCACCCTTCATAGTATCTCTAAAGTGGGTTTTCCATGAGTCTCGAGCATCCTTGTTGCCGAGGGCCGCTGCTGCCCCTCCCTCGGCCATCACGGTGTGGGCTTTACCAAGCATCGACTTGCAGATCAATGCAACGCTCACGCCCATGGAACTGGCCTCTATTGCTGCTCTGAGGCCAGCCCCCCCAGCCCCAATTACGATGACATCGTGCTCATGAGTATCATATTCCTTCATCTTGTCACCCCAATATGAATCTCGGGTCGCTGATTAGGCCCTCAGCGACTGCCATCACAAACAAGTCGCCAAGGAAAACCATGGCTAGAGACGTCCAAAACCATAGATTGTGATGAACGTTATGACGACTAGAGAACCTGAAAATCCTCCCGGCGATTGATGAAGCCCCTCCCCTCCATTGTTTCAGGGAGCCCCCCACGAGGTGTCTAAATGCATGACATGAAATGACATACATCGTAAGCAAGAAAGATTCGATCGCAAGGACAAAGGTCCCGACAGAAAGCCCCCAAGATCCGCTGAATTGCATTGTGTGGACGACGTCATAGTACTTCATCGACAGTATAATGATGGCAAGATACAGCATGTAGCGATGAAGATTGTTGAAAATGAAAATGCCCCTCTCGCCGGAGTAGCCGAGAGTATGGTTGATGTCGGGTTTAGAGACCATACACGCTGAGGGGTTTTGGAAAAAGGATCGGTGGTACACCTTCCGCATGTAGTAGCAAGTACCTCTGAAACCGAAGGGAATCCATAGGATCAGCATTGCTGAGTTCATCCATCCTGGGTGGTTGGTCACATGAAAAATGTGGAGCACGTCAGGTGAGAAGATTGGGGAGGTCACCCGATGGTCCTCGTAGTGTATGCTACCATCCAAGACCGCTACACGGATGAGTGTGTAAAGTAAGGCAAAACCGAGGGCGGCAGCCATGATCAATGGTTGATTCCACCAATCGTCAATCCTCTGAGTTTTTCCGAAACCCTTCACCAATGGTAGACGCTGGTAGCCCCTCATAGCCTCCACCCCGAACCGCTCAATCGTGGGCACCGCATAAGGCTGACCTTTTTCCGACACACCTGACCAAGAAAATTTTAATCCAATATTGAGTGAATAAAACCAATGTCCGACGATGTGACATCATCGATCTGTTTGGAGTGCGGATTCATGCCGGGGGCGTTTCTTCCCGGACTGCCATGCCCCGTATGTGGTGAGTTGATGTTTCCATGAGTCACCATGGGTACTTCCAAACCCAAAGTATGCCATCATTCACAATTACCTGAACACCGAGCATCAATCCGCCGATGAAGGGAAGGATGCCTGTCCCTTCAACTCCACTTTGCCATGCTACCCAACCCATCATGATCAGCAGGACATTTCCACAAACTACCAGCCACAAGTTCCCGATCACGAGCCATTGAGTCAGGGCGGTGTTAGTTTCTATGTGGATCCTAGTTAACTCGAGCCAAAGCATCGACGGAATTAGAATGAGCAGCATCGCAATGAGTAGCCTTGCATGCCCCCCTGTGTCGACTTTTCCACTCCATGGCCACCCGATTCCTTCCACAACTGAATATTCCCAAGAGAACAAAAGATGCCACCATGCGATCAAAAAGCCTGCGGCAGCTACGAACATGCAGGTCACGTTCAATGGCCTCCAAGATTCTGGGATGCCACCCCAGAGAGACATAGGATCCTCCATCCTTCGCAATCCAACCACGTATGATGCCAGTACCATTGGTCCAAGTATGAAAACAACCGTGCGGACTAACTCTCTTGAGACTTCCATGACTACAGCCAGTTAGATCAGGTGCTTGAATGTGAGTATCAAAGCGCATCGTTGGATGTCCAATATCTCGCAAAAACACCATATCGTCGCCCTTGCTGGAGACTATCACCCTCGCATGGCGGGGAGAAGAGGCGCACGTGATCTAGCGGTTATGATACGAGGTTCCCAACCTCGTTACCCGGGTTCAAGTCCCGGCGTGCGCACCAACTCGTCACTCAATTATCCTGTTTGGATCTGATTCCTATTGCTGCGGTTAGCAATGCGATCATAGCCATGTAGAGTCCAAAACCGGGCAAAAGGCCACCATCCTCAGGCTTATCCACACATCCCGTTTGAGATGTCAACGGTTGATGCTGACCGGCTGGACAGGGGGTCTGTTCCACTGATCCCGACTCAGACGAGAAGAAGTTAGTGGAGGTGAATGTGCAAGAGCTTTGGCCTTCTAGTGATTGATAGGTGCCTGGCGGGCATGGGATCTGTTCTGTGGCAGCGAGGTTGTCCACGAAATTTCCTCGATCCGCGAGCAAACACTCGGAGGAGCCGATGTTTGGTTGATAGGTCCCCTTTTCACAGGCTGTCTGGCTTAGCTGTGAATTGGAATCGACAAAGTGGCCACTATCTGCCTGAATACAAGATGTCGAGGCTGAGATAGGTTGGAAAGTCCCCACTCCGCATGCTATGAACTCAGTTGCAGAACTGTCAGGTACATAATGTCCAGCTGGGGAATCACGACAACTCGTGGACTTCGCCATTGATTGATACGTACCGGGCTCACAAGGGATTTGGTTTACAGACCCTATCTCATTTGTGTAGTGGCCTGGTTCGACGTCTTCACAGTTAGTCTGTCCGCTCAAGGGTTGGTAGGTCGTCAGAGGGCATGGGATCTGGTTTTGTGAACCCTCACCAACTACATAGTGACCGGCGTCCCCCAAAAAGCACTCAATTGATCCTGGATTTGGCTGGAATGTTCCTGATGCACAGATCACATAGTCAATCGAGCCCTCGTTTGGTACGTAGGAGCCAGGGATTGCAGAGAGGCATGTTTCAGCACCACTATTTGGTTGGTATGAGCCAGGACTGCATGCAATGGCTTCGGTGGATCCAACACCGGATGTGTAGTACCCGGGTTGTGTGACCTCGCAATCTATCGAACCCTCGAGGGGTTGGTACCTTCCTGACAAGCAGGGTTGGAAGGACGTGGATCCTGCAGTTGATACGTAGTATCCAGCAGGAGCAAGAATGCAACTCGTGCCAGCTGAGTTTGGTTGATAGGAACCTGGTTGACAGGTTTCGGGATGGGTCGATGCATCGACCGAAGTGTACTGTCCAGGAGATGTCGATGAGCACGAAATAGAGCCCTCAATGGAGCTATATTGTCCCGGTGGACAGGGGGTCTGTTCCGTGGCTGAAGTACTGTCAACATAGTATCCAGGGCTTGCCCTTAAGCAAGCGGTTGCTCCATGTGTTGGAGAGTATCTACCGACTGTGCATGGAGATTGGAAGGTCTTCCCTGGGGTCTCCACCATGTGACCAAGATCAGCAAGGATGCAAGTCGAGGCTCCTGAGTTGGGTTGGTAGGAGCCAGCGGGACATATGGTCTGCGATAATGCGCCCTCATCAGGAACATGGTAGCCTGGATTTGAGTCTATGCAGGACGCTTGCCCCCCGTCGGGTTGGTAGGTCCCACTCTCACAGATGACGAGGATCCCTGGTTGACCCCCTTCCGCATAGTGACCTGGCGGGGATTCTTCGCAGGAGTTAGGACCATCTTGATACCATCCGGTGGGACAGCCTACGGGCCACAGGTCGAATGGGGAATCAAGCCCGTCATTATCCGAATCGAGGTCACCCAGCAAAATCTTCGCCGTTCCTGGAGGATGCATGATTTCCGGGACCCGAGTCCCCCACCAGGTCTGATGGGAGGTCTGGTTAACATTGTTCCATGCATATGCGCCCCAGCAGTGGATCTCGTTTGAGGAATCCAAGCCACAAGCGTTCGCAGCACCCATCACTACTGCAATATAATTTCCACCCGTGTAGACCTGATGGGGCGCCGAGCGATCCTCACAATCTATGTTGTATCCGCCGCCAGACCCTCCCATGTAGTTGCATATCACTGAGTTCGAACCATTGTAGTCTCCAGTGTTGCCGCCCCAATTGTCACCCCAGCAATAGGCCCCGGTTTGGTCGTACATCGCACACGCTTGTGCGGTTGTGGCGGATATGCTCGTCATGCTCTCTCCTGATGGGCCTTGGATCAGAGTTGGAACCACGGCATAGGGTTGGTTGCTATTGTTGCCTATCCCTTGTTGGCTCTCAGTGTTGGCACCCCAGCAAACACCCTCTCCTGAACCGGTCATCGCGCACGAAAACACCCATCCATTGGCAGCCTGAACGAAAGATAGGTTCGCCACATCTTGGATCGTGATTTCGGTGTTTGACATTTCCAGCTTTCTGGGACTGCTTGTAATCCACCAGTAGCCGCAACCAGGGGCTTCGGTTATAGGATCAGGATCAACAATATCCCCGCCAGTGACCCTGCAATTCATGTCAGATCCCCAGCAATACATCCCACCATCGGTGCCCGTAGCACATGTGTGTTCGCCTCCCACGCTTACGGAGGTCACCGAGACCCCCCCTGGCATGGCGATCAATTCAGGAGTCCTTATGCCAGATGCGCTGTCGTCGCATGGGTTCACGTATGTAACAATCGATCCATCCCAATCAAAGCAGATCTGCCCGTTCCCAACCTGCCCCCTGTCGTTGTTCCCCCAACAATAGAGGTCCCCATCGGTGCTGATCACGCAGGAATGAGAACTCGGCCCCTGTGAAAGTGATTTAGCAACGACTCCCTGGGGCAAGAGGACCAGTGACGGGACAAGTTGGTTGCCCCCTATCTGCCCGTTACCGATCTGCCCACGCTCGTTGCTGCCCCAGCAGTAGACGGCTCCTTGTGACGTCAGGCCGCATGCGTGGTCTAGGTGTGCTGAGACCTCTACAATGCCCATTCCGTCAAGTGCATCCACGTAGGTCATGTTGTGGTAGACCATTTCGCCTTCGACTCCAATTCCAGTTTGACCGAAGTCTGTCCTTCCCCAGCATAGCACGCTGGAGTTCTCAGTGATAGCGCAGGCGAACTGCCTCCCGATCGAAAGCGTATCAAGGGTGTCGATATGGCCCAGTACTTGGCCTGGTGAATTGCTGGAAATGGACCTCAGACTAATCTCATCCGAAGGAAACTCGATTTCTGTTTGTGATCCTGATTCAACCAACAGAGAATGTGTTGAAAATAATACCATCATTGTTGCAAGAAGTATGCCTGTCCACGGACCCTTCGCCATGAGGGGCATAGTGGCCGGGGGAAAATAGAAGTTTTCACTAAATCCACGACGGCATTGCCCTCTGGACCAATCAAGCCAAGGACTCGTAGTCCACTTCGGCTTCTTCTATGTGGATCTCATCAACGTCCATCTGGGCAAGCTGCAGCTTACCCGATAGCTCATCGTTCACCGCATGCCAGTAGGAGTAGGACTCGATTACCCAGATCCCAGACTCACGTGTGCCGTTTCCTGACCCCTTGACTCCACCGAACGGTAGATGCGCCTCTGCTCCAGTTGTGGAGTTGTTAATCCCCGTCATCCCCGCCTTTATTCCAGTTTTGAACCTGTAGGCCTCCAGCCTGTCGTTAGTGTAGATAGCACTGGACAACCCATATGGCGAGGCATTCGCCAAGTGTAGGGCATGATCGAAATCTCTGGCTTTGACAATGGTGATAGCAGGGCCGAAAATTTCCTCGTGGAAGCAATCCATGTCTTCGGTCACGCCCGTATAGACATGAGGCCACATGTACACACCTTCCTCGGCATCCGCTACGAAACCGACTGGCGCCGAGTCTTTGGTGATCCGACCGTCTCCGTAGATGAGATCAGCACCACTGGTCTCGCACACCTCAAGGCTTTGAAGGAACTCCTCGGCGTATTTTGATGAGAGCATTGGGCCGTAGAGAACGTCATCGTACCTCATCGAATCACCAATCTTGGTATTCTTGACTTTCTCCATGAACAACCCCATAAAGTCGTCATAGATGTTCTCATGGATGATCAGGTTTCCTAGGCTGGTACATCTTTGTCCAGCCGTTCCGAATCCAGCCCAGTAGGCACCCTCGACTGCATTTTCAAGGTTCGCTGATGGCATGACTACCAAGGGATTTTTTCCACCAAGTTCCAAGGAGCAGGAGACTAGATTCCGTCCGCAAATCTCCCCAATCATCTTCCCAACTGCTGTGGACCCCGTGAATGATATTTTGTTCACGAGACCCTCGTCAACTGCATCCACGAGGTATTGGCCTGCCCCACTTCCTTTCCCATGAACGAGATTTATCACCCCGTCAGGAAGTCCAGCCTCATGCATGATCCTTGCCAGCGCAAAGGACAAGAGTGGAGAATCCTGCGGGGATTTCCAGACGCAGGTGTTGCCGCACATGATTGCAGGAATCATCTTCCAGAATGGGACGGCTGATGGGAAGTTGCATGAGTTGATGATACCACAGACTCCTAAAGGCCTTCTGTAAGTGAATAGCTCTTTGTCCGGAAGCTCACTGTTAACCGTCTGGCCGTAGAGCCTTCTTCCCTCAGATTGGAAGAAGAGACAGGTGTCTATGGCTTCTTGAATTTCACCCGCACTCTCTTTCAAGGTCTTCCCTATTTCCCTTGTTTCTAGCCTAACCAAGGCATCTTTTCTGTCCATAAGCAACCGGCCCATGTTTCCGATGATTTGCCCCCTGGTAGGTGCAGGTGTTCCCGCCCAGGAGGAGAAGGCTGATTTTGCGGCCTTCAATGCATCATGAACATCCACTTTGGTTGATAGGGGGAATTCACCCAAGATATCTGACAACAACGCAGGATTACTGGAAGTGAATGTTGCACCGTCTGAGGCAGCTTCTAATTTTCCATTGATTATGTTGTACCCACGAATCATCGGCAAGCCGTTGGGGTTGTCGTTTTGCATGAACTCAAAATCTGCTGCTAGGACGTGTGTCATGACCCTCGCAGTCACATCCTTCAAATGAATGCTGCTAAAACCGTTCGGTGAAGGTTATCACAAATACTGAGCCAATATCGAACTTAATGTATGGGGGTTTAAGGGGGGCGCAGTCCTTAGGCGACTCCGAGGAACAACCATGGCAGACGGAGAGGGAGAACTCACGCTTAGGGTCGCTAAGGCCATACCGAGTGACGTCGGACATGGTAGGGCCAGGGTACCGTTCGATAACGATCTCAATCTCAAGCCAGGTGACGTCATTGAGATCAACGGAGAAAAATCAACGGCCGCGATTGTTTGGCGGTGTAGGCCCGAGGACGCTAATCTTGGAGTCATTCGAATTGACGGCATCATACGAAAAAATGCATCAGTTTCCCTGGGAGACAGAGTAAACATCCGGAAGGTTGAGGTCACCGAATGCGAGAAACTGGTTCTTTCACCGGTAATGGCGAAACAACAGAAGGTCAGGTTTGGACCGGGTATCGAGGGTTTTGCAAGAAGAGGCTTGAACAAGAGGCCTGTCGTATCAGGAGACAGGATTTTTATTCCGGGAATGACGTTGTTTGCAGAAGCCCTGCCCTTCCAGATCGTGAGCACCAAGCCAAAAGGGATTGTACAGGTCCTACCGTCGACGGAGATCGTCATCAAAGAAGATCCCGTTGATGAGGAAGATGAGAGCATCATACAATCAATATCCTACGAGGACATTGGCGGGCTCGGTGACCAACTCCAAAAAGTCCGAGAAATGATTGAACTTCCATTAAAACACCCAATCCTCTTCCGCAGGCTTGGGATCGATCCGCCCAGGGGTGTTCTCCTTCACGGACCTCCTGGGACCGGAAAGACACTGATAGCCAAGGCCGTTGCTGCTGAGACCCAGGCCCACTTCACCTCAATAAACGGGCCAGAGATAATTTCGAAGTATTATGGAGAAAGCGAGAAGCAACTTCGCGAGATTTTTGACGATGCCACCTCCAACGCTCCGGCCATCATCTTCATCGATGAGCTTGACTCCATCGCACCCAAGAGAGAGGACGTCAGTGGCGAGGTCGAAAGACGAGTTGTCGCCCAGCTCCTCACCTTACTAGATGGAATGCAGGGCCGGGACAATGTCGTGGTGATCGGCGCAACCAATAGGAGAGACGCCATAGACCCTGCTCTCAGAAGACCCGGACGATTCGATAGGGAACTTGAGATTGGGGTCCCGGATAAGAACGGACGTTCTGAAATCATCGACATCCACACACGCGGCATGCCGATCAGCGATGATTTCGAGATGGAATGGTTGCTGGAGAACTCCTATGGTTTCGTTGGGGCGGACATCTCTGCACTTGTCAGAGAATCGGCTATGAAGGCACTCCGAAGGTATCTCCCTGAGATCGATCTGGATCAAGATGAGATACCCGCAGAGGTGTTGGAGAAAATGGAAGTTAAGATGGCGGACTTCCGAGAAGCGATCAAGGAAATCGAGCCAAGTGCACTCAGGGAGATTTACGTCGAAGTCCCAACGGCATCATGGGACGACGTGGGCGGTTTGAGCGAAATCAAGGAGCGCCTGAAAGAGAGCATTGAGTGGCCTTTGAACCAACCGGAGACTTTCGAACACTTCGGGATCAAACCCCCTCGTGGAATCGTACTCTTCGGGGCTCCCGGCACAGGTAAGACCTTGATCGCAAAGGCAATCGCGAATGAAGCAAAAGCCAACTTTATCTCGATCAAAGGCCCAGAGATGATCTCGAAATGGGTCGGGGAATCTGAAAGAGCGGTCAGAGAGGTCTTCAAGAAGGCGAAACAGGCTGCTCCTTCCATCATTTTCCTTGACGAGTTTGAGTCAATAGCGGGGGTTCGTAGGTCGATGACAGGCGAGGGATCGGACGTCATGAACAGGGTTGTCAATCAAATCCTATCAAGCATGGACGGGGTGGAGTCGATGGAGGGCGTGATCGTGGTCGCAGCCACAAACAGGCCTGAAATGATTGATCCGGCACTCCTCAGGAGTGGTAGATTCGAGAGAGTCCTGCACGTCCCTCCCCCAGATAGGCAGTCGAGGTTGGAGATCCTCAAAATACACTCCTCCGAGATGCCATTAGGCCGGTTCAAGCTCGATGACATCGCTGACGACCTCGAGAACTACACTGGTGCTGACATAGAAGCAATATGCAGAGAGGCGGCCTTGATTGCCATGAGGGCGGGCAAGAAGACAGTATCAAAGAGCCATTTCGAAGAAGCTGTCAACAGAGTAAGGCCAACGGTCAACAAGGACATGCTAGAGTACTACTCCAAGATGGAGGAGACACTTGTCAGTGGCCTGGAGTCTGTCAAGAGGAGCACCAACTCTCTTCAAGGCATTGAGTCAGTGTGATCGCTATGCCATCGGGTTTCGGCCGTGAAATTCTGAATCGTCCGATACTCGATGGCGCAGGTGACACTCTTGGGCATGTATCCGACCTCGTAATGGATACGAGGACCGGTGATGTGGTGACCCTGCTAGTTATGATCAGCGAGGAACTCGATCCGGCTCTACTCCCCTGGCCAACTGTGGATGGGCTTCTGGAGGTTCCCACTAACGAAGTTGCCGAAGTCTCAAATGCCATACGGTTGAGATAGCTAGATCTCACAAAGTCGGACAACCGTCTTATAGCGTTGGATTCGGTTGGCACATGCTGCTGGGCGGTGGACTGATGATGAATGGGCCGAGGCGATCTTCCAAGATCTTCAATCGGACGAATAGACAAAGACTCCTACAGTTCTCTTTTTGGTCTGTTTTGACACTCTTAATCGCGTTCATCGCATCGACCTACATCGTTGATGGGAAGACACAACAATCCGCATATGGGGACGACTGGGATGATCTTGGCGATTTCAGATCTGAAATTAACTCAATGGGGGTCGAGACAACAGCCATGGTTTCAAGCCCACTCCTCCTCTCTGAAATCGATAACCCCGAGGAAACTGTGTTTGTTGTGTCCGGGGTGGAACGTGACACGATATCCCTACCTCGATTTACAGATGACGAATCCATTGTTGAACTGTCTGACTCCGACGGCTACACTGGCTCAGAGATCGAGGCAATCGTGGAGTACGTGCAAGCAGGTGGAACACTCCTCTTGATGGATGACTTCGGGTACTCGTCTGCACTGGCCCAAGAATACAATATTGTCTTCTCGAATCATCAATTGTATGACGGAGAGGCATGGGCCAGGGAGCTAGATTACAACTACGTCTGGACGAATGTCACCAATGCTCACAATCTTACTCAGACCTCTGGATCGACCTCAGTTTACCACCCGTGTTTAGCAGACAGGGATTCGGACCTAATTCTGGACTTGATCGACCCTGACCCAGATTCGCAGAATGTGGGATTCATCCCAACCGATGACTCATTCGGGATGTGCGGGCACCGTTGGGACTCCGAACAAAAGACCTATGATTTCTCTGAGAGTTATAACCTCCTGACTAGCAAACCATCTGCATTCGACAAAGAGTCCTCGTTCTCCCCAGCGGAGAATCGCTATCCGATAATCGTCTCTACGCTGGACTCCTACTTAGACTCAAATGATGATGGGGATTTGACCCCGGCATTTGAGGCAGCCGGGATACAAGGGGACGAACAGGGACCATTCGCAGTTTATGCCAGGATCTGCTCTTCCAGACTGTGCGCTGAGCCTTCCTCAGGACAGGTCCACATCGCCTCAGACGGCTCACTCCTCATCAATGCAATATACTCATCATCGAACATCGATGGATCTAATGTCCCTGACAATGATAACAGGTTATGGGCATTGGACATAATCGCTGATGCCCTATTGATTGGGAATAGTTCCTTGAAGCCGAGTGAGAATGCCGTGGTAATTTTCGATGAGAGTCGACATCAACAAACGAACCCACTTTCCGACACATACAATTTAGCATACTACTTCCTTGTGTATTTCACAAATGATTGGATGGCGATGCTCATACTGTTCCTTGCGCTCTTCATGATGTTGGAAGTGGTGCTTATTCGCAAAGAGGACCCAGAGGACTGGCGGCATGTCTTTAGGATAATTTACTATGGTTTTGGTGATGCAAAGAGGTATGAGTTTTATCAGCACCCAGACAAAATAAGACAGGTATTTTTGTCAAAGATAAGGAGCACAAACACGATGACGAGGGAGGAGTTCGACTCGTTGTCATCGGAGGAGCTTCAAATTCTAGTAGACGATCAAGTGCTACTTCGATTTATTTATGATAATCGCAAGTACAAAACCCAAGAACTGGTTGCTATCGTAAAGAGAATGCGAGAATGGGGCCCAGACGACAATGAGCCAGACGAAGATCTGATGGACATGTGATAGCGATGTGGACAAGAAAGGCAACGATGATGCTCGTCGGGGGGGTATCACTCATTCTAGTGGGGATGATGGTGAGCCATTTCCATCTGATGATTCTGGGCATGCTCATGGTATCTTTGCTGGTAATGGCCAGTTGGATAAGCGGATATCCAAAACTGGTCGTTGAGAGGGAATTGTCTGAAGAAAACGTGTACAAAGGAGACGACATAACTGTGACACTCACGATCAGCAACCAATCAAGACGAAGAACACAAACCTTGGATATCTATGACAATGTGCCTCATGAAATGAAGATCAGAAGGGGAATAAACATGATCAGAGCTAACCTTGGACCAGGACAATCAACCGTGTTGAGATATACTGTTAGGTGTCCATTGCGAGGCCACTTTTCCATAGGCCCCACTTCCTTGAGATACAGGGACGTATTTGGGCTGTTTACCGATGAGGGCGTAGCAGACAAGAGGAGCGACGTGATCGTATTCCCCCAGGTCAGGGACATCGAGGATGCGTTACTTCGATCAAATGTCCCCAAGATGTATACTGGAGCCACTACCTTGAGGACACCAGGTCAGGGAACCGAATTTTACTCACTTAGGGAGTATATGCCAGGTGACTCATTTAGGTCGATTAATTGGAAGGCCTTCGCGAGAACAGGGGACCTTATGGTTAACGAGAAAGTCCGCGACGCAGTCACTGACGTCCACATTCTCTTCGACACAAGGGACATTTCTAGGATCGGTACAGTACTCAAGAATCCACTGGAGATGGGGGCCGTGGCTACTGCATCCGTATCCAACCATTTCATCAGAAGGCGAGATGCAGTCTCACTGACAACTTATGGTCGGAGGATGGACCATCTTCCTGCAGAGGCAGGGGATAAGCAACAATACAAGATCCTGAGCCTACTTGCTGGGGTATCTGCAGGAGGAACGATGCCCCTTCAGGCAGTGACCAATGCGCTAATACCTAGGATGAATCGAGGCTCGCCAGTTTTCGTTGTTAGTAGCCTTGAGGGAGACGGGACCACATTGCCTGCGATAAGGGCCTTGTCCAGTCACGGACATACTGTTTATGTCCTCTCTCCCAATTCAATTGATTTGGAGCGACTTGTGAGTAGAATTCCAAGGATGGCGTATGAGGTGTTAAAGATGGAGCGGCAAAATAGGCTGATGTCGTTGAACGGCTACGGCGCTAACGTGATTGATTGGGTTCCGGACATTGACCTCGCACAAGCTCTATTGCAAGTCAAAAAGGGATAGGTGAGTGAATTGAGTTCCGAGGGAGTTGAAACTGGTAAATCTCTGAGATTACGATCCGTCAGGACCCGTTGGCAGATCTTGGCCTTACAACTCGTGGCGACTGCGTCACTGGCCGCTCTTGTGTTGACCATGACTTCGAAATATGGGGAATGCGATCAGGACTTCATTCAAGAAGCAGATGGCGAGAATTATTGGTGCCCAGCATTTGAGCATACTCGCGGGATTGTCTATGTAGAGGACTCTTTCCAACGGGAATCAATCTTGCCGGACATCATTACGGGCGCCGACCAAGTAGGCAACTCATCATTTTTGTACCCCACAATTTTTTGTCTGTTCCTAACCGGCGCCCGTGCTTACACGTCCACTCGGGGGGCAAAATTCCGTCGAAGATTAAGAGTTGGAATTTATACCATGGCTCTACTTTTCGGTTTGGGCCCCTTCCTCTTCGAATGGATATCTGGAATGGTCACTTACAGGCAAGCATACATCCCATTCGGCCAGAATCTGGACATATTCAACCATGCTGACAGGCTCTCGGTTCCAATGCAGTTGATTTCAGAGATCATTGTAATGGGAGTGGTCTTCGTTCCAGTTTTATTTGGTCTGATTGGAATATGGAACCTCTCAATGAGGTCAATAGTGGCGACCATGAGTTACGTTGTCATGTTCATCATGTTCCACGCCCTATTGACATTCGAGGCTGTACTTGATTCAGTTCAGGGTATAGGGCTGAAGCCACTCCCTGCGCAGATCGGAGAATCTAGCATGTTCGGTGGATTGGTTTCACCACTCGCGTTTGAGCTGATTACGATCTCAGTGGTCCTTTTTTTGTTCTACGAATCCTCTCACATGTGCATACGCCTGTTTGAGTACGTAGCTATGTTGCCAGAGAGCGCCCGGACTGACAGCGAACACATCAGGATGTTTCAAACCGTACTGAACACTCATCTCTTCCAACTCTTTGGTGTTATCTCCTTAGCGACTCTCCTGACTGCAATAGCATTGGATTTCGATGATATTCTGATAACCGTAATTTCTGAGTTTCAACCAAATCAGTGGAGTCAGCAGGTCAAAGACTCGCTGGAGTTGCAAATGACCTATGGTAAGGTAATTTCAGCAGGTCTATTCCTCCTCTTCGTGAGCATGGCCCGATATCTTGTTCCATGGCAATTGGTCCTGGGTTGGTTTGAGTCACTATTCAGAGGAGGCTCGAAAAAGCCCGCTTCTGATTCTGAAAGGTGAAATTACCTTATTTTGAGTATACGCTCGACGACCCGGACGGTGATCTCCGAAGCAAACAAGGAAATCAAAATGAATGCTGGATAGACAAATAGTGACGAATTACCGAAGTCTGGTAGAATCACTCCTCTAACGTGAGAGGCCAATGAGATCGCCCCAATGATGCAGGCGGAAAGTACAGCCCTTTCCAACCAAGGAGTGGACCTTCTTCCACTAGGGAGACTGGAATTTGGAAGGGGCGGTGTTGAGTTCATAACAATGCGAGATGTGTCTGATGGAAGAACCCTCCTCCTTCCATTGCGTTCAAACATAATTACCTTCGCGGACGCTCATGTGCGGGCTGCAAATAGAACCCTGTAGCCGTTGTGAAAACCCCAGCGTAGTGCATCAGCCTTACAGTGGTCAGAGGCTATGTGCTAGGCACCTCAGGGCCTCCATAAGAAAGAGGGTCTCCAAGGATCTTAGGAACCAGCTATCACTTCCCAAGGATGCCAGAGGGGCCGATGGGAGCCCTTTTCGCATTCTTGCTGCAGTGAGCGGGGGGAAGGATTCAGCGATAATGCTGCATATGTTGTGTGACATACTGGGAAAACGGCGAGACATCGAGATTGTCGCCGGAGTTGTAGATGAAGGGATAGACGGATACAGATCCCCTTCGATAGACTGTGTCGAGAAATTGTGTTCTATGATGAATGTGGAGTTAGTAAGAATAGGATATGAGGATATTGGGTACCAACGGATGGATGAGGTTGTAAAGATCATGCCAGCCATCGCGGAGAAAAACCCCGACGCAAAGGGTATGATGCCATGCTCATTCTGCGGGGTTTTCAGAAGGCAAAGCCTGAACACTCTCGCTGAAAAGACAAATGCGAGGGCAATGGCCTTGGGACATAATTTAGATGATATGGCACAGTCAATTTTGATGAATATGCAAAAGGGAGAGGTTGAGAGGTCGGTGAGGCTTGCTCCTCATACCGAAACTCCAATTGATGGGCTACCGCCTAGAATAGTGCCCCTCAGATGGATTCCTGAGCAGGAAATCCACGCACTCGCGATGGTCATGGAGCTACCGTTTTTCCACGGAGAGTGCCCTCATGCTGCTGGAGCCCAACGACAAACAAGCAGAAACATAATCGCAGCGCTTGAGACAAACACACCGGGTGCTAGACATGGACTGTTACACAGTTTAGAGAATATTCGAGAGGTCTATTCACTGAATGGAGGAGGAAACTTGGATGTGAAATCCTGCTCGGTCTGTGGTGGGGTCACAAGCAGGGAGGTTTGTCAGTCCTGCACGATGAAATCATGGTTGAATGAACAGATTTGATTCTATCTTTCGCCTTTTCATTTAAATACCGCCCCTTCAAAAGGTGGAAATATGCAACGAGAAGATTTGGAGAGTATGACTGTGGCTAATCTGAAGGTTTTGCTCTCGGAACTATCCCTACCCGTCTCAGGTAAGAAAGCCGAACTCATAGATAGAATTCTCCAGAACCAAAGTCCTGATACTATTGAGGTGGAACCTTCGTCTGAGAAGGAAATCGACGACGGGAACCAAGATCCTACTCGCGAGGATATCGAAACAGTAGTCTCAAAAATGGTGGAAGGTCGAATCGTTAATGAAGAATCAGAGATAACTCTCCAAACAATAGTCTTGATTGGCGTCGTAATCCTTGCCTTGGGGTTGGTTGTCTTTTCTCTCTGAGATCCTCTAGTCGCTCATATTGTTTTGAGATCTCTGTTTCCATCGCCTCCGGGCCCAACCCACGGGTCTGGTTTGTTCCCAAGAATTTCATCTATGGTCTCCATATGCTCCTCAGTAAGCCTCTTTGCGACGTCAATGCATCCTAGATTCTCTTTCAGTTGATCCTCATTCGTGGCCCCTAATAGAATGGTTGAGACGTTCTTGTTTTTCATACACCATGCCAATGCGAGCTGAGCCATACTACAATTCAACTCATCTTCCGCTAAAGATGCCAACTTCCTGAGGACCTCTATCTCGCCCCTCTCCTCCCTTTCTCGTAATTCGTCCTTTAACCAACTGTAGATCTCAACAGTCGCCCTAGACCCTTCAGGTATACCTTCATTGTATTTGCCCGTGAGGAAACCTGAACGTAGTGGCGACCAAATGGTGGTCCCCAAGGAATAGGGGGGATTAAACAACGGGAAATATTCTTTTTCGAAACGTTCCCTATGCAGCATGTTGTATTGCGGTTGCTCGAATGATGGCGGCTCTAGCCCCTCGGTCCTAGCAATCCAGAAGGCCTCAGTGATCTGTTGAGCAGACCATTCACTCGTCCCCCATGATGTAGAAGCCCCGGATCTAACGATGTCCGTCATGGCCCTGACAACAGTCGACGTAGGGGTGTGAGGGTCAGGCCTATGGCAAAATACCATGTCCACGTAATCCAAGCCTAGACGCTCTAGTGATGAATCAATCCCCTCCATAATGTGCTTCCTCGACAATCCTCGTTCGTTAACCCCGCTCCCTCCCCAGAAGATTTTGGTGGTAATCACCAGATCCGAGCGCCTCCAAACTTCCGGGTCTTCTTCAATCAATTCTGAAAGTGCGATTCCGAAGATTCTCTCGGCTTCCCCTGGGGGTGTACCATAGGCCTCGGCGTGATCGAAGCAGTTCACTCCTGCCTCACGGGCAATTTTCAGCAATTGCTTCGCTTTTTTGATTCCGGCTTTTCCCGAAAGATCTTGTTTTACACCATAAGTCGCCCAAAATCCATATGAGAGCACTGAAACCTGCAACCCTGTAGTTCCCATCATTCGATAATACATGTTGTCCGCCATGTATGGTGCTGGTCAAGTGCCGTACTCAAGATTTATGACTATGATGACCTAATATTCCCCCTCGAAAGTATCACAAGGCATATGGGCGGACTGCACCCGTAGTGATTGCGGGATACAACATGGACCTCATTACAATGGATGACCTAACCAATGATGAATCGCTATCACTTTTGGAGGACGCCAAGAGGTTGATGCCCGTAGCCAATGGGTCAGCGTATCTACCTCTTCTGGAGGGAAGGGTGCTAGGGAATTTGTTTTTTGAAAATTCAACGAGAACAAGGCTCTCTTTTGAAACCGCCATGAAGAGACTCGGAGGCGAAGTACTCAATTTGAGTGACGTCGGCTCATCGGTCAAGAAGGGGGAGACTCTCTACGACACTATGCAGATGATAGATGGATATGCTGACATAGCGGTAATTCGACATCCCAGACAAGGAGCTGCACAATATGCTGCAGACGCAGTCGAAATACCTATTCTGAATGCTGGGGATGGCGCAGGTAATCATCCCACCCAGACCTTACTCGATTTATTCACAATTAAACAAGGGCATGGAAATATCCAAGACCTTCGAGTGGTTTTAGTTGGCGATCTTAGGTATGGGAGGACGGTACATAGTCTGAGTCACGCCTTAAGCCGGTTTGGTGCATCATTGACCTTCGTTTCCCCCGAGAGCCTAATGATGCCGGAAGAAATTGTTAGGGATCTAAAATCAAACGGATGTGATGTAACCGAAACTTCCGATCTACTATCCGTCCTGGGATCCTCAGATGTCGTTTACATGACCCGAATACAAAGGGAAAGATTCCCGGACGAGGCGGAGTATGAGAAAGTAGCCGGAATATACACAATAAAATCCGATGACCTAGCCCACGCCCCCTCTAACATGATGATTATGCATCCACTGCCTAGAGTTAGTGAGATTCACCCTAGTATTGACTCTACTAGTCATGCTTGGTACTTTAGACAGGCATTCAATGGCGTTCCTACTCGAATGGCTCTTCTGTGCCGAAGTCTCGGAGTTCAAGTTCCGGAGGTGATTAATTGAGCGAAATGAGGAGAGTTTCAGCGATATGCAATGGAACAGTGATCGACCATATACCATCTGGAAGGGCCGTACAAGTAATGCGAATGTTGCACATAGACGGATCTCAATCCAATCCAATCTCTCTCGTCATGAATGTACCAAGTGGTAAAGTTGGTAGGAAGGATGTGTTGAAAATCGAGGATAGGGAACTGAGTCAAGAAGAATTGGATAGGTTGGCCTTAGTCGCCCCTTCTGCCTCAATCGCAATCATAAGGAATTATGGTGTTGCTGAAAAGAGGAAAATCGAACTCGGGGACGAACTAATCGACATAGCAAGGTGTTCGTTCTTCAATTGCATAACTCAGAGTACCAATGAGCCGCTACCACACAAACTAAGGGTTATCTCATCGGAACCTTTGGAGATTAGATGTGCATATTGCGGGATGTCCCAATCCGTCGATCAAATTGTTGAATCGTTGGTTTAGAGCCAGTTTCGGCAGTAACTCACAATCTGTCCAGAATAGATTTGAAAACCTCGGATTTGGTTCCAACCGAGCGGGCCTCCAGCCTCTTCAAAATTAATTCCGGTGTTGATCTCGCTGGAATACCTATCCTTGGAACTCTATCCACAACCAATTCCAGTTCCTCATCCAGTCCCTTTGCCTCTATACCGTCAACTCTGGCCTTGAATTCCATTTTCTTGCATATCGAGGATCCGATATGCGTAACCATCAAGATAGCATTGACGGAATTTTTCGCTGCCACATCCAGCAGACCTGCAAGAATGCCAGCCGCAGCCTCTGGTTCCGTGATTGCCTCCAACTCGTCTGCTAGTACGAATTTTCTTGAACCAGAATCAACTATACTAGCAAGCCTGATCAATGTTCTCTCTAGGGCCCCAGCACTCTGAGTTCCATTCACTTTGGACATTATGTGTATCTCTTCTGCCAGCGAAATTTCAGCTTCATCTGATGGAACTGGCAACCCCGTGTGTGCAAGTAGTAGAATGATTCCCACCCCTTCTATCAACGAAGTCTTTCCTCCAGAATTCGCACCCGTTAGCAGAACTATCGAGCCATCGAAAGTCTGTCTTGGGAGGCTTCCAAATCCATAGTCAATTGGGACTGGATCAACGCCCAGGAGTGGATGGCGTAGCCCCCTTATCTTACAACTCGGACTGGAATCGTTGATTATTTTCGGCAGATTGCACCTCTTTTCTTTGGACCATTTCGCGATACCAATCCAGAGATCAACATCTATGATTTCAGAGACTGATTTTCTCAATTTATCAGACAGCAACATCGCTGTTTGAAGTCTATTTCTGAGGTTCTCATCCTTTTTCTTGGATATTAATAGATCGATTTCTTCTTCCATTGAAGCAAGGGCCGTTTTATTGAAAAGACAAGGATAGTCGCTTTGAAAACAATCAATTGGTACTCTGATGCCTATTGGTGAGAGAAATTCTTCAAGGCGTCCTCTACCCTCTTCCAGTGCAAATTCTATTGATTCTGACACTTCAAACCTCAGTCGATTTTGCAGACCGGAGCTGTCTGTGTAGTAGGATAACATCTCTGATCCATCTAGGGACAATCTGTGTTCCTGAGTCGCCGCAACAATTAGATCATCCACACTAGTTTGAATGTTTTTTACCTCAGTCCAGAGGGAATCCCTTGTCTCTTCAATTGCGGTCTCTGAAGCCTCTGGCGCGATCATTGACTCTAGCTTATCGAGGCCATCGAGTGCGTTATTCACCCTTTCACCTATTCCACACGGCCCAATCTCCAATTTTCGTAATTGAGTCAATGCAAACAGAGTTTTGTAGTTGCTCTCAATGAATCTTAAAGACAACTCAGGAATCATTTCCCATAAGCTATCCCTTAAATCACAAATTCTCCAACCAGGGGGCAAGTCAGTAGGCTGATTGGGGCCTATCCAAGTTACTCTCGGGATGCCCTCATAGTCTTTCCACGTTTCACGAGATTCCCTTACTACTATTCGGGCAAACTTCTCAACAGTCGCAAGATGTTCTAGATCCTCGGAGTTTTGTACTACTATCAAGCGATCTATCTTCGCATTTGCTCTTTTTAGTGGTCTTATCGACTTTGCAATTCTGGTCCAACCTTCAGTTGCCCCTGGATATTTCGAGACGAATGAAATTGCTTCACTGACTCTATCCCTTCTTTTGTTAATTTCTTCTATGGAACCAACCGATAGCGGTTGTAGAAACCTGAGTTTACTTTTCCCTGGCGAGGATGATATAAACGGCTCGATGTCATTAATCATGGCGGTGTGGAGTTTCTGACCGTCTTTGTTTCTAGCAGCATTTTCCATCCCGCCGGAGAATTCTGAGACCATTCTGATCGCTCTTTCCAACGAGATTCCATCAATCTCGGACAAAGAGGCAATGTCTTTTTCTCGAATAGCTCTGATTGCCTCTGATTCTCCACCAAGGCCATCTGTAAGCTTTTTTGCCAGAGATTCCCCTACGCCTGGAATTACCATCAGGTCATTCATCGGCAAAAATCAGAAAACAGGGTATTTGATAACATCGATGATATTTGTGTTGAAGACTATTTTTTGGACCGAACAAAATGTGACGAAAATCACCTGATACCGCCTTTTTCATATCTTCTAGTCCACTTCAGTCTTCTGGGGTTCCGTCCGAGATTGACGTGGTTTTTCCTAGCTTTCGAGTCTTTGAACCATAGTACAGTCCCATCTCTCCTCACGAACATGATCCCTGTTCCGGGCTCAATTTCTTCTTTGGTGAAAGTGCAAATT
>Ga0163109_10000931_pt1 | contig 23013 bp, 21 predicted proteins | sample CRUFie1St13metaG_FD_108704 | JGI IMG/M metagenome (GOLD analysis project Ga0163109, IMG submission 108704) | Marine microbial communities from the Costa Rica Dome - CRUD Field 142mm St13 metaG | ecosystem: Environmental > Aquatic > Marine > Oceanic > Photic zone | place: Costa Rica: the Eastern... | reverse complement strand
TTTATTGCTATTGTTTTATCAATTCCACTTGGATTATTTTCAGCAAGAAATTTAGCTCCTAATTATTTTGTTTACCTAATCTGCAAAACTATAGTTATATTCTTTAGAGCAATCCCTGAATTTATTATTGCAATGATATTGGTTATAGCTATTGGATTTGGAGCAATGCCAGGAGTACTTGCATTAGGTTTACACACGATGGGATTTTTAGCAAAATTTTATGCTGAAGATATTGAGCATATAAATAAAGGACCAATTGATGCTCTTAAATCTTCAGGGGCAACAAAAAGTCAAATAATTTCATTTGGAGTTATACCTCAAATCTTACCATCTTTTGTTGCGAACAATTTATATATCTTAGACAGAAATGTTAGAATGGCTACTATGCTGGGTATAGTTGGAGCGGGTGGAATAGGATATGAATTACAATCATCATTTAGAATGTTTGAATATGAGAGAGTTTCAGCTATTGTGATACTTATTTTTGTAACAATATTTTTAATAGATCATTTTTCTGCTTTTATTAGATCTAAAATTAACTAAATAACTTTTTTATCAACTAATGTGATATTATTAGTAATAATAAATATTAAATTATTTTAAATGAAAAATTTAATTAATTCATTAATTACTTTATATAAATTCATTAAAACTCCAAAATCAGATAAAGAATTTGTATTTTTCTCAGAGTCAAAGTTTTATAGAAATCATTTTATAGATATTATTAATGAGCTAAAGATATATAAAAAGGACAAAATTTTCTTTGTCTGCCGAGATATTGAAGATTACGAATATTTTAAAACTCGAGTGAATACAATTCATATATGCAATAATAACCTGTTATTTATTTTTTTTTTTTCTTTAAAGTGCAAAAATTTACTTCTTACTTTGACTGATTTGGGAGCAAATTTTCCAAAATCAAAAAATTGTGATAATTATATTTATTTTTTTCATGCTTTCGCTAGTACCCACAAAATTTACAAAAGAAATGCATTTAAGAATTATGATATAATTTTTTCTAACGGTAATTATCAAAATTTAGAATTAAAAAAAGCAGAGGAAATATATAAGTTTCCAAAAAAAATAATTGAGAACACTGGGTACTTTTATTTTGATTTTTTAAGAAAAAATATAAACTTCAACCTTAGAGAAAAAAATTGTATTCTATTTGCACCATCATGGAATTATAATAATAAAAATCTTTTTGAGGATTTTGGTTTTAAAATTGTCGAAATATTATTAAAAGAAAATTTTAGTGTGATACTTAGACCTCATAGCGAACATTTTAAAAGATCAAAAAACCAAATACAGAATTTGACTAAATATTTTAAAAAGAATTTATTTAAAATTGATGATAATTCTTCAAATATTCCCTCAATGGAAAAGTCAGAATTATTGATTTCTGATAATTCTTCAATTTTTAGTGAATATCTTTTTGCTTTTAAAAAACCAGTTATAAAAATTGATTATATCGACAAAATTCACAATTCAACATTTAAAGAATTAAATGTTGAGACTATTGATGAAAAAATATTAAAAAAATTTGGAAATACATTAAACATAAACCATATTCAAGAATTGCCTCAAACAATAAGAAAAATTACAAATTCAAAATTAAATGATGATGAAATCGATAAATTCGTAAAAGAAAGTTTTTTTAACGTTGGCTCGTCTGTTAAATTGGCAGCTAAAATTTTAAAAGATAAGTATTAAATTTTCTATATAGAAACTTTAAGCTCATTTTCATATTTTTTAATTAGCCATAGTCTTAGAGGCTCATAATGAAATTCGCTTGAAAAATTATCAATAAATTTTTCATTCACTAAATCTTTTTTAACAAAAAAAGCATTTATTCCTGTGATATTGCAACCCACTAAATTATAACCCTTATTGTTCATCATAATTTCAAACGACTTTAATGAAGCTCCAAATTTATCTGATCCATCCCAAATTCCATTTTCATCGTATTCACATATCCATTCTATATTATCTCTTAGTTTGGAGTTATATTCGGTGACTACTATATTTGGTTTATAAAAATCTAAATTTTTTAATATATGGAATGTATTTATGCTTAAATCTATAGATAATAAATCAATTGAAGAGCCCAAAAAATCTTTTTTTTCGCCTATAATAGAATTAACGTTATCTTTGGTTATTTGTTTTTTTTCAAAAACAAGATTTTTATTTAAGTAATTTGAAAATTCTTTTTCAAAATTATTAAGATTAGTTGACATATCTACCCACAATCCTTTCCACCCAGATTTTAATAAAAAAAGTGTGTTACACTCTTTTCCATCTTGAACACCTAATTCAATAAAGGTTTTGGAGGTATGTGAAATTCTATTCAAAATTTCATTGATTATTCCATCTTCATCTGCTTGTGAATATACTTTAAATCCATAATTGATTAAATGACGATCATCATCATATTTTTTACTTTTTAATAAATTTTGATAGTTAATTTCTGCCAACATTCTATTGATAGAATGAATTCTCATGGATTTAGAAATAAACCACAAAAGTTTAGACATAAATGATTTGATATACTTTTTCATCTTTTAATTATCATTAATTATAAAATCTAAGTCTTTTCATTATTTTTAATGTTTATTTTCTTATTACAATATTTTAAAACATTTAAGTCATGAGAAATAGTAATTATTATCTTATCTCTAAATAAACTAGATATTTCTCCTAATATATCATCCTCATAATCTTTATTTAGAGAAGAAGTTGCCTCGTCTAAGATTAATAAATCAAAATTTCTATATAATGCTCTGGCAATACCAATTCTCTGTTTCTGACCACCTGAGATTTTTAAACCTTTTTCTCCTACGCTTGTTTCAATTTTTTTAGGTAAATTTTCAATAAAATTTTCTAGTTTACAAAGCTTTATAACTTTATTTAATCTGTCAAAATCAATATTTTCATCATTAAAAGTTAAATTATTTTTTATTGTATCATTAAATAACATTGTATCCTGTGGGACAAAACTTATTAGTTCATAATACTCCCTTATATTACTAATGGATATATCGTTATTATTATACAATATCTGTCCCAGGTTAGGTCTGATTAATCCTAAAATCATATTTACTAGAGTAGTTTTGCCTGAGCCTGAAGTACCAGTGATACCTATGTGATCTCCTTTTTTAATTTCTAAATTAATATTTTCGGAATAAAGATTTTTTTTTCCTTCAAATGAAAAATTAATGTCTGATAATTGAATAGTATTAATATTTTTTTCATGTGAATTTTTCTCTTTTTTAAAATTTGCTTCTTTACTATTTGATAATTCTTTTTGAACAATATCTATTGACGGTTCTGTATGTTTTATATTGGCTACAGCAACAGAAATCCCATTAAATGCTGGTATTAACCTTACAGCAATAATTACAAATAATGATATTGTAGAAATTTTCTCAGTATCACTTAATGGTGTAGATAAAAAATAAAGAGTTATAACCAAGATTGAAGAAACTGCCAATAATTCTAAAAAAATTTTAGGCAATTTGTTAAGTAGTTCATTAATTAGGATTATTCTATTTAACTTAAAGTAATTATCTTTAAATAATTTTTTAAAATAACCTTCCATTAAATAAATTTTAATTTCTTTAATTGCACTAAATGAACTTTCTAGTAGAGATAATTCAATCTTTTTATATATTTGAATTTTTTGACCAGATCTTTTTAAAAAACCTTTGAAGAAGTTGAAAAATATTAAGAAAAATAAACTAAATATGAACAAAAATAATAGAGTAATTTCAAAAAATATTTTTAATGATGCTATTAATATTAATACTAATAATGTAATCTCAAGAAACAATCTTTGATAATGTCCAAGAATATTTGAAAAATTTCTAATTACTCCATGATTTCTTATCAATTCAGCTGGACTTTTATCTATATACTTCAAATATGAAGAAAAAATATTATTTGAGTAAATTTGATTTCCTATTCTTATATTAATATTTTGTACAAATTTTGAGTTGAGATAATACAAGTAGCCTATGAAAATATTTTTTATTAAAAAAATAAATATAACAACAATAGATAAATAGACTGCAAAATATTGACTGTTGTTTACATTGAAATTTATATTGATATCTAAAAATAAAAAATATTTATTAATCAAATTAGGGTCAAAGATAAATGAAATAAATATTGGAATTGATCCAATGCTTATTATTTCTAGGAAATTTGAAAAAAGTGTTAAGATTGAAATTAATATAAATGCTCTCTTTTCTTTGTTATTTAATAATCGATAAGTTCTTTTAAAATTTTCAATTAACATTTTAAACCATGCCTATTGAATTTATTGAGTCTAACAAAAACTCTTTAGAGGATATTTTCCATGTTTTTAATTTATTTTCCAAATTAGTATAATCTATTTCTTCATCAAAATTACTATTTTCCTCAATGATCCTTTTATTAAGGCCTAATTCTTTTAAAAAATAATCTAATTTATTTTTCCGATAAGGATCATTACTAAACCAAAAATTTTTATTATATTTTACTGCGAATTGAATACCATGAAACATAGATGTAAAGATGATTTTTGAATTTTTTATTTCATTTAAAAATTCAAAAGGGTCTAATTTAATATTATTTTGAGTCCAATTATTATAATAACCTATAGATAATATCTTTAATTTATTTTTTTTACAATAATCAGTTATTTTTTTAATCTCAGGTTTTGAAAAATAATTTCCATATATAATACATTTACTTTCATCATTTTTGATTTTGATATCTAAAAAAATATTTTCAATTAAAAAAATTGGATCTAGAACAATTTCTGATTTAATTCCAAATTCCGACTTTAGAATTTGTGATGAGTTTTCATCTCTAACAGATATATTTGAAAATTTATTGAGTAAATTTTTTATTTCGTATTTTAAAGAAACATTTAATTTATCTTTTTTTGCTGCACCGAATGAAGCGGCATATGATATCTTGGAATTTTCATCATATTTTCCAAAAAAAAAATCATCATAACCAAAAAAAGGATTAGAAAAATTCCATATTTCATCACTACCATATACACTTATATGATTTTTTTCGTTGCTCATTTTTTTTAAAAAAATTGGTTTTGTGGAAATATTATCTTTTTTCCATTTTCTTAAGTTTTTAAATCTCAATAATCCATCCAGAACTTTTAAAGGATTTTTTTTGAATATTGGTGAAAATTCTTCTCTAAAAATTAGTTTTTTTGGCTGATATTTGAAATGATCAATAAATCTATTTTGATAGTGATTTTGAAGAAATTTTTTTAAACAATAACATTGTAATAATGCACCATAATTATTTCCGAAAAAAAAGGTTGCAATTTTAATATTCATATTATTTTATCTAAAATTATATTTTCTAATTTTACTTTATATTTAGTTTTCTTTTGAAAATCTTTTATTAAATTTATCCCATCAAAAGATTCTATTGCACCTTTATTAACTAAACAGTTAATTGTTTTATTTGACAGAGAAAATTCTTTGTATTTATCAAGACCTAAATTTTTTATGTACAATTTTGAAATAAAATTTCTGATTGTAGGTAAATATTTTTTTAGAAATTTTCGAAAAAAAATGACATTCAAAAATTTGTTTAAAATAAATAATAAAAAAAAGCTAGGTGAAACAAACTTTAAATCCGAGTATAAATTTTTTGTTGCAAACAAACTTCCAAGATTTGGTAAATCTTTTTCTTGAAATTTTCTTCTTAAATCTAATAATCTATAAAATTTATCATCAATTATTTTTTTTGGTTTTAGATTATTTTGCGAGAAAAAAAAATATGCACCAACAATCAAAAATCCATTTTTTTGAAAATCTGAAAATCTCCAGGTAAAATTTATGTCTCTCTTTTTTATAATTTTCAAATTTTGATTACTATCAATACATATTATTTTGTGTATGTGTTTTGTTAAACTGTCACCGAAAGAGGACGAATTCATATAAATTCCACCACCTACAGAACCTGGTATACCAAAAAGCCCTTCTGTTCCAGAGTAGTTTTGGTTCATAATAAATTTAGAAAAAGCTGGTATTGATACTCCTGCACCCGCAAAAATGTGAAGCCCTTTTTTATTTTTTAGTTTTTTAATTTTATTAATTAATCCTAAATTAATAAATGGTGTAATTATAAGTCCATCTCTAATTATTGTATTGGATAGGTTTCCGATAACACAATAGTTTATATTTTTCTTTTTAAAAAATTTGAGAATATTTTTAATTTCATTAATATCTTTCGGTTTAATAAAAATATCTATTAAACCACCAGATTTAATCCATGATTTTTTTGATAGCTCAAAACTTCTTATAAATTTAATATTATCTTTGATCAAAAAATTTTCTAGATTCACTTTATCTAAATTTTTCATGTGTCTAAAAAAAAATTTCCTTGAAGATAGTTGATTTTATAGTATAAACCGTTTTCATAAATTTGAACTCTTTATATTAATCGTTAACATTTAACATGATATTTAACATAAAGCTTATACTATCGTGCATTTATTTTCATTTTAAAAAAAAAATTAATTCTTATCTTATAAATTTATTAAATTTTTATAAAAACATAAATCTTAAAAATTTTTTAATAAAGAAATTCTTAAAAAAAGAAATAGGTTATTTCAAAAATGAGAAATTCAACGATTTTGTAGTAAAAAATTCAAATTTCTGGAAAAAACAAAATACTAAAATAGAAGGTAGTGAAAATATTTTAGTTGAAGCTTTTGTAAATCATCAAGGATATGTTTTATCAAATTGTGTGATAGCAAATTATTTAAAAAAAATTTTCAAAAGAAAAACAATAGGATTAGTTAAAAAAAGTAATCATCACGGTATAAAAATTTTAGAAAGTTATAATATTGATAATATAATAAAAATTGAAGAACCAAATATATTTGAGAGAGTTAAAGCTGCGATTATTTCAATTAAAATTATTGGTAAAAACCGCAATATAGATCAAATTTTAAAGTTAAAATATAAAAAAACTGATGCAGGTTTGTCAGCCTATGACTCGTTTATTAGATATACCGGGGTTGCCAATTTAAAAAAGATTAATTCTGAATTATTTTATTTTTTTACAGAGTCTGTAATAGCTTACAATAAATTTGATGAAATAATAAAAAAAAATAATATAAAATTTTCTGTGCAGGCAGAAACTGCTTTTTTACCATGTAATTCTCTTTTTCAAATTTGTTTATCAAAAAAAATTAAAGTCTTTTCAAGATTTGGTGTGGATAAAATAGCCTTAAGAATTTATAAAAATTTTAATGAAAGATATGATTACAGAGATACTGTTTCAAAAAAATTATTTAGATATATTTATAATAAAGAAAAAAAAAAATTAATAAATAAATACAACTTAATTCAAAACAAAAAAATAAAAAATGGTTCATTCGGAATTGATTTAAGAGTAATTTCTAAAAAAATTAATAAACCAGTTGTAACTAAAAAATATATTAACAAATTATTTGAGTGGGATAATAAAAAAATTGGTGTAATATTCCTTCATCATTTAATTGATAGAAATTTTCATAGTGGCCCTAGAAAATATTTTAATGACAATTATTCTTGGGCTAGTTTCATTCTAGATCAATTAAAAAATACTAAAGATTATAATTGGATAATTAAACATCATCCTACTGAACATTATTATAAATCCAAATCAGATTTGAATCAGAAGATAAGTTTTCTCACAAATAAATACAAACATATAAAATTATTTCCGAATAATATTAGCCAGATATCCTTATTAAAAATAACAGACTTATGCGTAACATCTCATGGAACTGCTACGGTAGAATATATTGCCAACGGTATTCCCTCATTATTTATTGAAAACTCTTTTTATTCTCACATGAATTTTGCAAAAAGATTTAGAACAACAAAGAAAAAAATTACAAATTTTGATATTTTAAAAAAAATTAATATTCCAAACCAAAATGAAATAGATGAGGCAAAAACATTTATTTATGTTAAATCTGAATACTTAAAATCTAAATCATTATTAATTCCTGCACATAGTATTGCAAGAGATTTTGATCAAGACAAATTCTGGAAAGAATCTATTAATCTTCTTAGAGAATATAAATTTGAAAAAGATGAATTATTTAAAATGATAAGTATTCAACACAAGCAAAATTTAAGTTATACGGTTAATAACAATAAATTTAAAATAATCGGTAAACTTTATAATGCTTAAATTAAAATATTAGGATTGTTTGATTACAATAAACTAACTGTTTAAACAAGAATACCTCACTAAAACACAGAATGTCCTCTCCTCTTTGATTTATATCGAGGTCCATCCACCATCCACCATAAAAGTTGTTCCCGTGATGTATGAGGACGCATCTGATGCTAAAAATATTACTGATAGCGCAATATCTGAACTAGTTGCCATTCTTTTAAGTGGTACTTTTTTTTTATAATTTTTAACAAATCTTTCATTTTGATTTTCAAAAACTCCACCTGCACATAATGCATTTATGCGAATTTGAAATTTTCCGTAATAGGAAGCCATTTGTTTTGTTAAATTGTTTATTCCTCCTTTTATTACTGAATAAGTCATGCTTTCTTGCATTTTAGTACCTTCGTAAATTGATAGATCTTGTCCTACAACACCATAAATTGAACTTAGTAAAATAATTGACCCTTTCTTATTTTTTTTCATAAGATCTGCTATTATCTTAGCTGACCAGACAAAACTGTTAAGGTGCATATCTACATTTTTTTTATAAGAATTAACATTAATTTTATCGAATGAGTTATTTTTCCAGTCTTTTGTTTTAGGATATGCGCAATTTACCATAATATCAGGCACTTTATATTTTTTTATAAGTTTATTAATATTTTTTTTTAAGTTTGGTAAGTTAGATAAATTCACTTTTTCAGAAAATATTTTTTTACTATCTTTTTTTATGTTTTGATCAACAACGATAACCTTCGCTCCAAATTCACTTAAAGCCTTAGAAACTTCTTTGCCTATAAGCCCACTTCCACCTAGAACAAAAATTGTTTTATTATTTAGGTCAAATTTTTTTTTATAGTCCATTAATTATACTTTCTGAAGACTGGTTTGATTACATGACCTTTTATAAATTTTTCAGCACCAGTTTCTAATCCCATTTGATAAATCTTCAATGATTTTTTAATTGCTGACAGAGTTAGATCTAATTCTCTCTCATTATGTCTATATGCAATTGAAACCCAAGGCATCAAAACTTTATTTTTTAACATTTCTTGAATAAATAAAGTTCTAAACTTTAAGTCCTGTATTCCTTCTTGATTGAGACAATTGAATAAGGGCGAGCATGCAATTCCTGAAAAATTAAAATAATTCAATAAATTTAAATCCTTCGATATAGCATTTGCTTCTTGTATAAGCTTATTTCCATATTTCCAATTTTTTTCTATTACAGAATTTTCTTGTAAAAAATTAATTGTAGATATAAAGGCACTTAACCCAGACATTTCAGCACCATGTGTAGTTGATAATAAAAAAACTCTCTCAGAATTTTTATTTGTTATTGAACCAATTTCCATAATTTCTCTTTTCCCACAAACTGCAGAGACAGAGAAACCATTTGCCATAGCTTTTCCAAAGGTGCTTAGATCTGGTTTTAAATCATAATAATTTTGAGCACCACGAATGTCCCATCGGAACCCTGTTATCATTTCATCTAAAACAAAAACTATCCTATTGTCTTTACATATTTTTTGCACCTGTTTTAAAAAATGATTTTTAGATTTAAATTTACGATCACATTTAAATTTACCACAACAATCGTTAGTAGTTTTTCCAACAATATTTGGACACTCTGTAGAGGATGGTTCTAGAACGACACAAGCTATTTTATCTTTATACTTGCTAACTTGTTTTTTTAAACTTTCAATATCGTTATAGTTAAATAGTTTTGTTAATTTTTTTGTTTCAGAAGTCACACCTCTTGGCACTTTTGTTGAACCTATAAACCAATCATCATAAGAAAAAAAAGGATGTTGAGCACATCTTAAAACTATGTCTTTACCTGTGTACGCCCTCGATAATTTTACAGCGGCAGTCACAGCTGTTGAACCATTTTTGGTAAATTTAACCATATCGGCATTTCTAATAATTGATGTAAATAACTCAGCTGCCTTTAACTCTATGACCGAAGGGCGTGTTAAATTGTTACCTTTCTGGATTGCTTGTATTGCTGCTTTATTTATTGATTTTTCTGAATAACCAATATTTACTGACCTTAAACCCATCCCATAATCTAGATATTTTTGTTTATTTGTTCCAAATGTATATACACCTTTACCTTTTTCTAATATTGGGGGGGCATTTTCTGGGAATGTGTCTGCTCCCCTGGAGTATGTGTGTGCACCCCCCGGAATAACTTTTAAAAGTCTTTTTGTATATTTATTCTTAAATTTGAACATATTTTAACCTTGTAATTAATCTAATTAAATTGAGATCGTCTTTGTTATCTATTTCAAAATTTTTCCATATAGATTTAATTTTAAAGCCCATTGTTTTTTTTGAAATGAAATTTTTATTTTTCAAATATTCTTTAATGTAAGATATATATAAGCTACCATCCAAACAATAGGTCTTTTTTATTTGTTGTCTTCTTTTTGACACTCCTCTTTCAATAAACGGTTTTAAAATATTATTTAATTCTTTGAATTGAAAATTTATATTGTATTTCGATGTATCCATAACAGAAACAAGAGATAAATATTTTTTTTCAACCATCATTTTAATTGCTTGATCTATATCCTTATGATTTGTTAGAGGTGAGGTGGGCTCTAATAAAACAACAATATCAAAGTATAAATTTTTACTTTTAAGAAAATTAATTGCATGATTGATTACTTCAAAAGAGGAGCTTGAGTCTTTTGAGATTTTTTTTGGTCTTTGGAAATAAATACTTGCGCCATATTTTTTTGCAATTTTAATGTATTGTTTTGAGTCTGAAGAAAAAATAACTTCATCGATATACCTAGATTTTAGACCTGCTTTAATTGGATAATATATAATTTCTTTATTATTAATTTTTTGAATATTCTTATTTTTTAAACCTTTACTATTCTTTCTTGCAGGGACAACACATAAGACTTTATAACCTTTAAACATTCTTAACAATATTCTTTGCACTTTCATAAGTTTCAAAGTTACCTATATCTATTATTGGTTCGTATATTTTAAATGTTCCAATTCTAAAACGCCTTTTTTTTAAATCATTAATTAAATCATTCATGTTTAAAAACTTTTTTTTAAGTATTTTCAAAATTTTTGGGTTAAAAACATATATTCCTGAGTTAATCTCAAACTTTATCCTTGGTTTTTCTATGATCATATTATTTTCTTTATTTTTCTTGTTAATCACTCCATAGGGAATTTGTGTCTCAAAATTATTTGTACATATTGTTACGTCATGTCTTCTATTCATATGATACATTAACAATTCCTTAAAATTTAAAGAACTATAGATATCTCCATTTAATACAATTATTGGCAGATTATTATTTTTGTTCTTTAAAAAAAACAATGGACCTGCGGTCCCTAGCTTAGTTTTTTCTTTAAAATAATTTATTTTAAGATCATAATTTTGACCATTTCCAAAGTAATTTATTATTTTATCAGCAAAATAATTTACTGAAATGTTTATATTTCTAAAACCAAAATGATGTAATGAATACAATTGACTTTCTAAGAGAGGTTTACCACCAAAATTCAACATTGGTTTTGGTAAAAAGCTTGTTAAAGGTTTGAGTCTTTCACCTAATCCCCCTGCCAAAATTAAAATTTCATTATTAAATATTTCTTTCTCCAAAAAATTTTCTTTTTTCAAAATACCTATTAATCTTTTTGATCTATCTAAAACTGGCAAGTGTTGTATATCTTTATTCTTTTTAAATAGAGACACTACAGTTTCTTTTTTAATCTTATCTTTAAAAATAAATACAAATTTTTTATTACAATATTTATCAGCATTTATAAGCATGAAATTTTTTTTTGTTAAAACTCGTCTTAAATCTCCATCATTGTATATACCGATGACTCTTTTTTTTCTATCAACAACAAAACAAATTTTTTCTTCAGATTTATTTAAAAGTTTAATTATTTCTGAAACATTTTGATCTTTAAAAATATAGTTATTATTTATTTTTTTCATTTTTCAACAACGTAATCTTGTAAAACTAGTATATCCAATCCACATGTGTGAAATGTTCTTATAGCGTCAGAGGGTGACATTACAATTGGTTCTCCATTTAAGTTAAAGGAGGTATTCAATAATACTGGTACATTAGTGATTTTATAAAACTCATTAATCAAGTTATAAAATTTTTTGTTAAAATCTTTATTTATAGTTTGTACTCTTGCTGTGCCGTCAACATGAACAACTGCTGGTATTTTTTTTCTCCAATTTTTTTTTACTAAAACAGCTTTCTCCATAAACGGAATTTTGGTTTTCTTGCTGATATCAAATATTTCTGAAGCTTTCTCCTCAATAGTTGCTGGTGCGAAAGGCCTAAAGCTTTCTCTGTATTTTACAGCAGAATTAACTTTTTTTTGCATCTCAAATTTTCTTGGATCTGCTAAAATTGACCTATTTCCAAGAGCCCTATGAGTAAATTCCATTTTATCTTGAAACCAACCAATTAAAAAACCATCAGAAATTTTCTTTGCAACATAGCTAGATATTTTTTTTGGTTTTTTAAATTTCAATTTATATTTATTTAATAAAGATAAGATTTCTTTATTACCATAACTGGGCCCAAGATAAACTTGCACATCTTTACTACTCCTTTTATTCAAATTATTATTTTCTAAATATGTTGCTCCAATTGAAACTCCTAAATCATCTGGCCAGGGTGGTACAAAATTTTGATCATAAATTTTATTCTTGTCTAATAATCCATTGAAAACACAATTCATTGCAGCCCCGCCAGCAACGACTATTTTATTAGATCTGCCACCTTTTTTTTTGGCTATATCTAATAAATGAAATACTATTTCTGTAAAGGATCTTTGTAAAGCACCAGCTATTTCATAATGTTCTTTTTTTAATACTGTATTTCGTTTTCTTGGAAGACCAAATAAATTAATTAATTTTTGATTGTAAAAACTTTTTTGTTTATCAAATAAATAGTAATCGAAAAAAGATAGGTCTAATTCAAATCCATCTTTGGTAAGTTTATAAATATATTTCATTTTTTTATCGAATTTATTTTTCGACTTTGAAAATGAAGCAAGGGCCATTGTTTTCCATTCATCATTATCAGGTGTAAAACCTAAAAAATCAGTAAAAGTTCCATATAGCAGCCCTACAGAATGAGGATAATTAATTGAATTTGTTGTTACTATTTTTTTTCCATCATAAAATCCTGAGACGCATGTTTGTTTTTCTCCATGGCCATCGATTGTTAAAAAGTCACATTTCTTAAAAGGTGAAATAAAAATTGCTGATGCTGCATGGCATTCATGATGATTCAAATATACAATTTTAGTTTTATCAAAACTTAACGTCATTTTTTTTGATGGTTCTGAGTTCAATGCTTTCAGAACGTTTGATGGTATATTACTTAGCATTTCTCCTCTCCATGAGATATTGCTATCCCATCTATTTGATGCAGAGTTTATGTTAATACTAGGATTCCATGGTACTACAATTCTATCAATCTCTTTCCAATCAACATTACCCTGTTTAAGACACCAGTTCGCAGACTGGATTGGAAATTTTGTAGTCCATTTTACTCTTGTAAATCTTTCCTCTGCTGATGCGGCAACTAATTTACCATTAACCATGAGTGCTGATGATGAAATGTGAGTCCAAGGATAAATTGCTAAAATTTTCATTCTCTATATTAAATCGTCTGGTTTATAGTTTTTTTTTGATCTTTTATTTAAATAATTAAAAAAATGAGATGAGCATATCCCACTTCCAGGTCTCTTTGTTGTTAAATTTTTTTTTGTAAATTTGTCTCCTTTTTTAATATATTCATTTGCAACTAAGCTTTTTCTTGCAATTTTCTTATTAATTTTTTCACATCCAAAAAGAGTCTTTTTACCATCACCGTTCATTATTTCAAATTTTCTAATATTTTTTACCATTTCTTCAAACTCTCTTGGATCCAATGAGGCAGCATGATCTGGGCCACTCATTTTTTTATTTAATGTAAAATGTTTTTCAATTACTTTTGCACCTTTTGAAACCGCTATTATTGGTGCAATAATACCCTTAGTATGATCAGAATACCCTATATTTAGTCTAAGTTTATTTTGTAATGTATTTATGCATTGTAAATTAGCATACTTATCAATAACTGGATAATCTGTTACACAATGCATCACAATTAATTTCTTTCTTATATAATTTAAATACTTATTATTTACTATCACAATTTTATTACCAATAACTTTATAAATCTGTTTTTTCGAGATAATATTAATTGCATTAACAATTTCTTTCATATTGCTCATACCAGTAGATAAGATAACGTTATAATTTTTTAACTTAATCTTATCTAATAGAATTGAATTAGTTATTTCACCTGATGGTATTTTAATTTTTTTCATCTTTAAGTTTCTTTGAAGAAAATCCACACTTTCAATATCAAAAACTGATGATAAAAATTCTATATTATTTAATTTACAAAATCTTATAAGATCAAAATAATAACTTTTTTTTAATTCCAATTTTTTTAACATTTTAAATTGTGAGTTATTATTTTTAGTATTTTTTATTTGATATGGAGCTTTTTTTGCATTTATGGTAACTAGTTTCTCAGCAGTAAAATTTTGAAATTTTACAGCATCAGCTCCAGCTTTTTTTCCTGCTAATATAAGTTTTTTTGCAATAGCGAGGCTTCCATTATGATTTACTCCTATCTCGGCAATTATGAATGTTTTATTATTAGAATTTAATGTCATAAAATTTTTTCATTATAAATTTTTTCCTCTTATTTTCTTTTAAAACTTTAATAATTTTTTCTGAAGCTCCTCCATTTCCATAAGGATTAGAAGAATTTTTAATTTTTATTTGAAATTTTTTTGAATAAATTTTATTGATTGAATTAATTATATCCTTTTTTTTTATATTTGTGTCTAAAACACTCTCGCTTTTCACTCTTCCTAATTGTCTATCACCCAAATTTAAAGTTGCTTTTTTAAAAGTTGGCATTTCTAAAAGGCCGCTAGAAGAATTACCAACCATCGCATCAACAATTTTTAGAATAGAAAAGAAGTTTTGTTGGCCAAGAGATCTAAAGTAATAACCATTGTTATTATTTTTTACAAATTTTCTAATTTCACCTACGATTAATTTATTTTCAACTTCAGCTCCTGGCATTGTAAAAATTAGACAGGTATTTTTAAGTGTTTTAAGTGCATTAATTAGTTCTTTTACTTGGTATTTAGCTTCCCCTTTGCGAAGTGTTTCAGGATGAAAATTGATTAATAAATTTTTTTTTAAGAATTTTATTTTTAATTTTTTTTCAATTTTTTTTTGAGAAAGTAGTTTGGTGTTTTTTATACTCTCAACTCCCATACCTCCTACTGTATAAACAGTCTCTGGGTTTTCTCCTAGTTGAATAACTCTTTTTCTGTAGGTTTTATTAGATACAAAATGGAGTTGGGACATTTTTGTTATTGAGTGTCTAAACGCGTCATCAATAACTCCATTTGTAAGTTCGCCTCCGTGAATGTGTGCTATTGGTATTCTGCTTATATGAGCAGCTACTGCTGCCCCTAATATTTCATATCTATCACCTAATAAAACCACTAGATCAGGATTAGATTTGTTTAATATTTTTGTAACTTGTTTTATAAATTGAGAAATTATTTTTGATATACCTATTGAATTCTTTGTAATAATTTTTTGTTTCAACTTAAAGTCTATTTTTATATTCTCATTTTTGATCTCATTAGAGGTATAACCATAATATTTGGAAAAATGTGTGCCTGAGGCTAAAACTTTGCAATTAAATTTGTTTTTTTTTAGTGACTTAATCAAATTTTTTAGAAGTCCAAAATCTGCTCTGGTGGTGGTGATAACAAGAATTTTAGTCATTTTTTTTCTTATAACTTATTTTAAAAATTATAGAGATTTGATTTATATTTAGACAAATTCTCTTTATTGCTAAACCACTCTACTGTTTCTTTTAGACCTTTATTAAAACCATCTTTACCAGAATATTTGGGCGACCATTTTAATATTTTTTTAGCCTTTTTATTTAGAGAAATTAATCTGTTAACCTCACTTTTTTTCGGTCTCATTCTTTCTTTATCTTGTACAAATCTTATTTTTGTTTTTGTAATTTTTTTAATTTCATCTAAAGTTTGTTTCATACTAAAATCAATGCCAGTTCCAAGTTGAATAGTTTCACCTATACATTTTTTATTTCCAATTGTTGAAATGAAACCGTCCACTGTATCAGAGACAAAGGTAAAATCCCTTCTCGAATTTAAATTTCCAATTTTGATGATTTTTTTTCTTTCTAGAATCTGAGTGGTTATTGTGGGAATGAATGCTCTCAAAGATTGTCTTGGACCATAGGTATTGAATGGTCTCAATATCATTGAGGGCACGTTAAATGCTCTGTAATATGATAAAGCTAATTGATCTCCAGCAATTTTTGAAGCAGCATAAGGAGATTGTGCGTTCAAAGGATGCTTTTCATCGATTGGAACATATTGTGCACTTCCATAAACTTCACTTGTTGATGTTTGTACAAATAACTCTGTAATATTTTTTTTTGCAGCTTCTAATAAATTTAAAGTTCCATTCACGTTTGTGTTTATATAACTTTGAGGAGATTTATAAGAATATGGAATTGAAATTAAAGCAGCTAAATGAAAATAAATTTCAGTTTTCTTTGTCTCTTTAGATATAAAATTCGGATCACATATATCTCCAGAGACAATTTCAATACTGTCTCTAATTTTTTTTGAAAAAGAGTCTATCCAGCCCCATGAATTATCTACACTATAAGGAACTATTGTTTTAACATTATGACCTTGGGTAACTAATTTTTCCACCAAATGAGAACCTATAAATCCACCTCCACCGGTAACTAAAATATTTTTTTTCATTCTATTTACTTAATTATCCTTTTTAAAATTTGATATTTCTCTCTTAAGTTCTTCATACTCAATCAATTTTCTTTTCATAAAACTGAATGCCATTTTAGTTCTTTTTGAAATTCCCTCTGGTGTCAAAATATAAACATAGCCTATTTTCCTATTATTTCTTTTAAATCTCTTGATTTTTATTAGGCCTTCTTTTTTCAATTCATTTATAAGATAATTTAATTTTCCCAAACTAAAACCAAGATCTGTTGCTAGCTCTCTTTGCGACATATTTTTGTCCAGTTTTTTGTCCAGTTTTCTTAAAATATTAAATTGATCTTGACCGTTTTTCATAATAGTATTTGTTCAATTATTGAACATCATATGATATTAATTTAAAACAGTAAAGATTTACTAACATTTATTTCTTCTAAACCGAGAGATTTGATAGATAATCTTGAAATAAAAAGAATAAGAAATAGATTTTGGGACATTATGAGTAATAATAAACAAAAATTGAAAAAGTGTGTCAAATGTCAATTGCCAGAAACTTATGAAACCATAGAATTTGATAAGAGTGGGACTTGCAATATTTGTGAAGAGTCAAAAAAAAAAGAGAATATTGATTGGGGAAAAAGGAAATTACTTTTAGATAGAATAATTGAAGAGAATAGAGGAAAATATGCTTACGACTGCATTATCCCTTTTTCAGGCGGAAAAGATAGTGTTTTTCAGGTTAATTACTTGATGAGAGAATATAAAATAAAACCATTATTGGTTAGATTCAATCATGGCTTTATAAGAAAAACAATTCAAGAAAATGTAAATAAAGTTTTAAAAAAATTAGGTGTAGATTTTATAGATTTCACCCCAAATTGGAAAATTGTGAAAAAAGTAATGCTAGAGTCTTTTAAAAGAAAAACAGATTTTTGTTGGCACTGTCATACAGGAATTTATTCTTACCCTATAAGATTAGCGCTTATGTATAAAGTTCCACTTATTTTTTACGGAGAACCTCAGGCTGAATTTAATACCTATTATGATTACAATACAGATGGAGATGGTATCGACTTAGAAAATGAGGAGAGATTTAACATGATAAGAACTTTGGGAATTACAGCAGAAGATATGCATGGCATGATAGATACTCCAGAAGATCCTGTGGATAAGAGAGATTTAATGCCCTACACATTTCCTGATATTAAAGAACTTGAGAAGTTAAAGTATATGCCAGTTGCCTTGGGAAGCTTTATTCCATGGGATCACCACAAAAATACAGAAATTATAAAAAAGGAATTGGGATGGAAAGTTGATGAGCTTGAGGGTGTTCCAAACAATATCAACCAGCATGGTGAAAAAATAGAGTGTTTTATGCAAGGCACTAGAGACTATGTAAAATTTTTAAAAAGAGGCTACAGTAGAGTTTCTCAAATTAATTCACTAAATGTCAGAAATAAAAGAATTTCACCAGACGAAGCAAAAGAAATAAATGAAAAGCATGATGGAAGAAAACCACCCTCACTTGATATTTTTTTAGAATATGTGGGATTATCAGAAAAAGAATTTAATGAAATTGTAGATAGAACTGTCATCCCGCCTCATGAACCAAATTATCAATCAAATGAAATAGCACCTAAAACATGGGATTTTGATCAGTGGTATAGAGAAAATAATAAAAAAAAATGATTGGTATCATAAATTATGGTTTAGGAAATTTGTCTTCTGTTAAAAATGCCTTTAAAAAAGTATCACAAGATGTGGAGGTTTTTGAAGACCCAAATTTAATTAAAAAATATTCAAAGTTAGTTTTGCCTGGTGTTGGTTCTTTTAAAGCTGGCATGAATTTATTAGTTGAAAAAAAATGGAATGATAAAATCGAGAAATTTGTAAAATCAGGGAAATATTTATTTGGTATTTGTTTAGGTATGCAGCTTTTGTTTAAAAATGGATTTGAGGATGGTGAAACAGAAGGCTTAAATCTCATTGGAGGCTCTGTTACAAAGATGGAAGTTGATCAAAATTTGAAATTACCACACGTTGGTTGGAATAGTTTGATATTTAAAGAAGAACATGAATTGTTTGACAAAATTAACAAAAATATTGATTACTATTTTGTTCACTCATACTCATGTAATCCAATAGATAAAAAACTAATTTTAGCAGAATTTAATTATGGAAAAAATTTTACATCAACAGTTGCGAAAGACAATGTGATCGGAACTCAATTTCATCCAGAGAAAAGTTTACCCTCAGGTCTTCAACTTTTAAAAAATTTTGTAAACTTAAAGGACTAATGTTAAAAAAAAGAATAATACCAGTTTTACTTTTAAAAAACGGTAGAATGGTAAAGGGTAAAAATTTCCAAAATTTTATTGATACTGGCAATCCAAATACAGCAGTAAAAATTTATACATCTCAATATGCAGATGAATTAATGTTTATTGATATAACTGCAAATAGCGAAACAAGAAAAACTTTGATTGAGATCATATCTAATGCAGCAAAAGATGCGTTAATGCCTTTTACAGTAGGAGGAGGAATAAAAAGTGAAGAGGATGTAAGACAAATTTTAGCCAATGGTGCTGATAAAGTTTTAATTACAACTGAAGCATTATATAATAATTCTTTAATTACAGAATCAGCTAAAAAATTTGGTTCTCAAGCTATTGTCACAGGTATAGATTATAAATTTGATCAAGAAGAAAAAAAATTTTTTGTTTGGACACATTCAGGGAAAAAAAAAACTAATTTATCACCATTAAAATTAGCAAAGGTTTATCAAGATTTGGGAGCTGGTGAAGTTATGATTAATAATATTGATAGGGATGGTTTAATGAGAGGTTATGATTTAGAAATATCCCAACAAATATCCTCTATACTAAAAGTTCCGATGATAACTTGTGGTGGAGCAGGAAATTTTCAACATATTTTAAATTTGTTCAGTAAAACAGAGGTCTCGGCTGCAGCATGTTCAAGCATTTTTCACTTTGGAGACAATTGCCCTATGCAAGCAAGAACTTATTTGAGAAATCATGGAATTGAAATGAGGAATATTAAATAATGAAATCCATAAAATTTAAAAAAATAAATAATTTTATAATTTTTGGAGGTGGAAAATTAATTGTTGATATTTGTTCAATTTTAAAGGTTAAAAAAAAATCAGTTTTTGTATTAACAAGCAAACCACAAAGCAAAGAAATTATTTCAGAAAATTTAACTTTAAGAGAATATTTAATGAAAAATAAAATTAAATATAAAATATTAAATAATTTAAATATTTTACATAAAAATAATTTTGTTAACAAACATTCACTAGGGGTCTCTAATTCCTGTAGATGGATCTTCAAAAAAAAAGATATTAAATTATTCAATAATAGACTTGTAAATATTCATTACTCAAATTTGCCATTTTTTCGAGGGGCGGGAGGATTGTCTTGGAATATTTTAACAAACAACTTTAATTCTGGCACAACTATACACCTAATTAATGAAAAGATAGATGATGGAAGATATCTATTAAAGAAAAGTTTCAAATTTCCTCAGAGAATTCGCACATCATTAAAAGATATGCAAGAATTTTCTATTATTTATCAAAAAAAAGTAATCAAAAATTTTATGAAAGATTTATTAAATGAGAAGAATTTTAAACTAAAAGAAATTTCAAATAAAAATTCCTTTTACTGGCCAAAGCTAAATACAAGAAAAAATGGTTGGATTAATTGGAATTGGGAGTCGAAAGAAATTGTTGATTTTATAAATTCCTTTTCAGAGCCATATTCGGGTGCTTCAACAATGCTAAATAATAAAGTAATAAGATTGAAAATTGCCAAGAAAGCAAATTCTAAAATAAAATTTCATCCTTACCAAAATGGATTAATTTACAAAAAAATAAAGAATAGAATTTTCATTGCATCTAAAAATGGAGGAATAATAAGTGACATTAGTCATCTAAAAAATATAAAAAATTTTCTTGGGAAAAGATTATTTACACCAAATCAAAAATTACAAAATGCTCTTCAAGGATAAGAAAAAATTTAAATGAAAAAAAAATGTTTTGGATTGATAATAGATATTAATAATCTTGGCCATTATATACATGCACATGAATTATTAATTACTAAAATATCAAATCATTTTGAAAAATTTTATGTTATTAATGTAAGTAATTGTAAATTAACTATATTTAAAAATTCTTTCTTATCTTGGGATACGTTTAATGATAAAGACAAAAGTGAAGTTTTAAAAAAACTTCCAAAAAATTTTGTTTTTATAAACCCAAAAAATATTAATGAATTAAAAACTTTTTTTAAAAATAAAGATTTTCTATTAATAAATAATATTGGTAGAACATTTCCAGAATTAGCTTTATATTTCAAATTAAGTTCAAAAAAAATTAGACAAATAATAGTTTCAAATATTGCAAATAATGAAGCAGGGTTAATAGTCTCACCTTTTAGTGCAAAACTAAAAATAATTTTTGGTAAAAAACTTCCCGCAAAAATCATTAGCTTATTAATGATAATAGGAGTCTTAAAAAAATTTGAAATACGTTTTGATTCTAACCGAAAAATGATTAATGCTTTTAAAAAGCAAAAAAAAATTAATCGAATATATAATAAAGTAATTCCTGTGAATAATAGAAGTTTTGATAGTTTTAAATTATCAAAATTAAAAGTAGCTGAAGATTTTATCGTTTTAATTGATGCAAATTTAAATCATAAAGAGGATGTGGCTGCTAGAGGAAAAGTTGATGAAAAATCATTGAATCACCATTATGAAAGATTAAATAATTTACTTAAAAAGCTTCAAAATTTTTATCAAAAAAAAGTAATAATTTGTATTCATCCACAATATGATTTAAATGAAACAAAAAAAAAATTTCCAAATTTTGAGACTATTAAATTTAAAACAAAAGAAAGTATTTATAATGCTTTTTTAGTTTTGTTTTTTGACTCAACTGCAATTATGGATGCTTTTCTCTTAAAAAAAAATATTATTTCTTTAAAGTCTAAAATTGACTGGATAGGGAGACCTGCAAGTTATTATACACAATATGGAACAACCTTAATTGATATAGACTCAGATTTAAATTTCTCAAAAAAAGAATTAGATGAGAAATTTAGAATTTCCAAGCAATACTATAATAATTTCTTATACGACTATATTATTACAGATGGGGATAAGATTGGAGTTGATAAAGTCATCAATTATTGTAAAGCTGTTTGCAATCAATTGAATGAATAGAGTTATTTTTCTTTTCTTTATAATTTTTTTCCAAAGCACTGCAGCTTATGCATATATAGATCCATTTACAGGTGCATTTATACTTAAAGCTATTGCAGCAGCATTTGCTACTATAATATTTTACCTAGGTTATCCATTTAGAATAGCAAAAAAAATATATTTAAAAATTTTTAAAAAAAAAGATTCTGATAATGAAAAATCATAACCTTTTTTCTTTCAGAGTATCTTTAATTTTCTCTTTAATATTAACAGAGTCTTATTTTTTTACTTTAAGACTTCCATCTTCAATGATTAGTGACAGAGCTTTGTCTTATATAGCTTTAAATCGATTTCAAATATCAGACATACTAATCTCTTTATTAACCTTACTAATTTTTTCATTTATTTGTGTTACTCTATATTTTTATATAATTAAAAAAATAAACAAAAATTTAGATTTTTTCTTAGTTCTCGCATTTGCGTTTGTTTTAGCTAATTTGATTAAGATTTTTTTCGATTATGCAGACTATTCATGGCATTACGTTGGTTCAAGAAACGTTTATCCTATTATTTCAAAGACTTTAATTAAAAAATTTTTCTTTCTCATTTGGTTTTTATTACCTTATATTTTTTCTCTAATAATAGTTTTTAGTCTAAGAAAAAAACTTGAAAAACTTACAAAATTCTTTCTTTCATTCTCATTGGTTTTTTTCTTTATAATGTCTT
>Ga0163109_10000929_pt1 | contig 23029 bp, 16 predicted proteins | sample CRUFie1St13metaG_FD_108704 | JGI IMG/M metagenome (GOLD analysis project Ga0163109, IMG submission 108704) | Marine microbial communities from the Costa Rica Dome - CRUD Field 142mm St13 metaG | ecosystem: Environmental > Aquatic > Marine > Oceanic > Photic zone | place: Costa Rica: the Eastern... | reverse complement strand
GCTGGTGGAACCGCTGACTGTGAGCCGCTGGTCAAGGTCGAGGCTGACTCCAGTGGTCGGTTGGTGATCAAGCTGATCCCAGCGTCCAACATCCCCGGCACACTCGGCGCTCAACTGGCGTTCGACGTGGACGGCGCTGGCGGTGAGGATTTCTCCACCCTTGCCGGATTCTCCGTGGGGAGCCAACTGCACAACGACGTGATCGCCAGCGCCTTTGCGCCAGCGGTCGCCTCTGGCGCAGACATCTACGACCGCTTGGTCATCAAGAACCGTCTGACCCCCGGTCCCGCGATCAGTGGTCAGTTCGTTCTCGACCAGTGTCAGTTGAAGGTTCTGGGCGGCACGGGCGCGTCGAAGGCTGGCCTCACCGCCAACGAGGAGGCTGCGGCTGGTATCCGCGCGACCATCATGGAGCCGACCATCTTCGGAGAGGTCGGACTCTCCGGTGGTCAGGATGCAGTGGGCAACCCCGTCGTGACCTTCTTCCAGTCTGGCGGAACGACTCCCCAGAACAACGTCTTCAAGTTCACCTTTGAGGGCACTCCGGTCACGGTCGAGTTCGTCCAGTCGGACGGCGCAACGGCCATCGCTTCCGGTGGTTCTGCCGATGTTCCGCTGTCTGATCCCAGTGGCGGTGTTGCTGGCCCGATCATCACCCAGATCGCCGCTGCGATGGCAACGGCTGGACTCGGTGCTGACGCCACTGCGGTCATCGGTGCTGGTCTGATTAGCCAAGAGGGTGCTGGCATCCGGTTCCGGGGCGCGTCCTCGGCATCGTCAGCCACCATCGTCATCGGTGATGGGAGCGCCAACAGCGTTCTCGGATTCTCTGACGGAGACATCGTGTACCGCACGGTTCTCTCGGTCGAGACTCTGGTGAGTGGTCTGATGGCGAACGGCTCCTTCGCTACTGCCGGTCTTGCCAAGACCGTCGCAGACGGAGCCAACGCCAAGTACCTGTTCGTTCAGAGCGATGGTTCCCCTCTCGGCACCGGCTCCAGTGTGGCGTTCACCACAAGCACCGCGCTCCGTCCGAGCGTCGGTCTGGGTGTCGTGAACGGTGACGGCAACGTCGGTGAAGCAGCCATCAACGGATTCTTCGTCACATCGTCTGATCCCGTGGACGGCTCTGGCACCGCGAACACCTCGATTCTCAACAGTGGCACAGGTCAGGACGGCGTTGTCGGCCAGACCTACCGGGATGCCGTCACGGGACTCACCTTTTCCATCCTGCCCCGTGCAGGTGGAGCGGCGTACCCGACTGGTGGAACGGCGACCCTGACCTTCACGGTTCGGGCGGACGTGACCACGGACAGCAACTTGCCTGTCAACACGCTTCCCGGTGTGGAACTCATCGTGTCCAACACCAGTGGGGTCACAGTGGGTGACACGGCTGCTGTGGGCACCTACGAGAAGGGTGGGAATCAGCCATCTGTGGGCGACGTGTACTATGTCTCCTACAACTACTCCAAGCAGGACTTCTCGACACAGTTGTTCACCAAGCAGTCCTCGGTTGAGGCGGCTTACGGTGCAGCGACTCCGCAGAACCCTGTCAGCCTCGCGTCCTACCTCGCGATTCTCAATGGTGCGGTTCTCATCGCCATCAAGCAGGTCAAGAAGGACACGGACACGGACGCTGATGGAGTCAACGATGACGCCTCCGAGTCTGCCTTCATCACGGCGATTGACGATGTGGAGGGTTCCACTCCCGGTGGTCTGTTCCCCGACACTCTCACTCCGCTGAAGGGCGACAGCCTGACTCTGTTCCAGTACCTCGCACGGCACTGCGACATTCAGTCGAGCATCCGGTTCCGCGCCGAGCGTACCGCAGTCTGCGGTTTCTCGGCAGGCACCCAGCCCAATGATGCGGGAACCATCGCGCAGGCGGTGGCTCGTAGTCGGATGCGGCTTGTGTACCCCGACATCCTCACTCTCTCCCTGTCGAGGGCCGATGGTGGCACGGACAACTACCTTGTGGACGGCACCTACCTTGCCGTCGCATGGGTTGGAAACCGGGCTGCTCCGACCATCGACGTGGCGACTCCGTGGACTCGCGGGCGCGTCTTCGGCTTCGATGAACTGGCACGCACCCTCGACGCCGTTCAGCAGAACCAGATTGCCGTCAAGGGCATTACGGTGTTCAACCAGCGTCAGTCGATCATCGAGTGCCGCCACGGTCTGACCACCGACATGACCAACGTGCTGACCAAGACCCCGACCGTGACCACCATCGCGGACGAGGTGCAGCGGCAGGCACGGGCCACTCTGGATCGGTTCATCGGACGGAAGTTCCTCGCTGGAGTCACCAGCGACATCGAGGGGCAGTTGTCCAACACGCTCAAGAAGCTGATCGACGCACAGATCATCGCTGCCTTCACGGGGGTTTCGGCCAACGTGTCTCCTGATGATCCCACGGCAGCAGAGGTCGAGGCTTACTACCAGCCCGTCTTCCCGCTCCTGTACATCATCGTGACGTTCAACCTTCGCAGTAGCCTGTAAGGCTCGCGCAGCAGGTAGAGGCCCCATCCGGTTTTTCCGGGTGGGGCTTCGTTCGTTCCTGTCCCGGTAGACTCTCTATGGCTCTCCTGTTGGCAGGAGAGTCCATGTCCCGCAAGACCGCCAAGGCTGATCTGACTCCCGTTCGGCAGCGGACCCAGTACACCTGCATGAGCACGTCCATGATGATGTGCCTCCGTGCATTGGGTCACGACTGCAACGAGGATGAGGTCAACAAGGTCATGGGCGCACGTCCCATGAAGGGCGCAGCGTGGGAGCAGGCGTTGGCCTGTGCCCAGCACTACGGAGTCCGCGCCACTCTCACCACGCCCTCGACGGTTCGGCAGTTGAAGCAGTGGACCGACTCTGGCAAGCCCGTGATGATCGCGTGGAACCCAGAGGGCCGCGAGTGGAGTCACGCCAGCGTGGTGTTCGACGTGGACGACGACTTGAACGTCTACGTCGCAGACCCCAACATTCCTGATCCCGACGAGACTGTGAGAGTGGTGTCGAAGGGCGATTTCTACAAGAAGTGGTACGAGAAGTGGCCTAACTACCTCGTCCGCAGACCTGCGCTGATGCTCGACCGTGAGATCACCGTTGATGGGAGACAAGTTATGGCAACCACCAAGAGAACGGCGTCGGCCAAGCGCATAGCTTCGGCCAAGCGCATAGCTTCGGCCTTTGCACGCAAAGCCGCAGAGGCACGGATCGACAACTCTTTGAAGCGCAAGATCAACGCACGGATGCGGCGTCTTGGTCTGGACGGCAACGGGCGCTTCCGCAAGCCCGACCGTGGCTTCGCCGCCGCCGTGGACGCCATGCAGGAGCACGGAGTCACGCTGGACGGTGTGGTCAGCGCCTTTGAGTTCTCCGCACGACCCAGCGGCACCGTCCGCACGGACATCGCCTTCATTGACGATTCCCAGCCCTTTGCACCGGGCATCACCATCTCCAACTCCATCCTCTACCTTCAGTACACGGAAGTCAGCGACGACCGTTTTGAGGTAGTGGCCTACCTGTCGTAGAGGAAGACCATGACAATGCGCTCCGCAAAGAAGAACAAGGGCAAAAGCAAGAGCAAGACCACCGAGGTCCGCATGGACAAGAAGGATCCGAACAAGATCCGTGGTAAGGCTCCCTCGCGCCGGAACCCCGAGCACCAAGACGCATTGAGCCGGAAGCCGACTCGCGGCCACAAGCGCAAGGAGCGAGGCCGAGCAGTCGAGAAGGGCCACAGCCGGAAGCAGAAGCACAAGCAGCGGCTTGTGGCTTCCCCGGCTCGCGTGGCGAGCATGTTCCTTCTGGCTCGCAAGACGAGCGAACTGATTCGCCTCAAGTACAACAACCTCGGTGACTTCGGCGGCACGGATCCCATTCAAGATTCGTGGGTCATGGAGGTCGCAGGCCCCTACGAAGCCATGCAGGAGATCACTCCGATCCTCAAGAAGTACAAGTTCCGTTGGAGTCCGCAGTCCAGATCGTGGCGGATCGACGCCACCTTGTACGTCTACAGCAACCGCAAGCGCGACAACTTCTGGAACGCTGCTCGACGCAATCAGAAGGCGGCTTGGCCCATCCTCAAGAAGAAGGTGAAGGAGATCAACGACCGCCTCCGCTCCGAAGACCCTACTGCGGGCAAGCGCACCGATGACATGCGGCAGTTCGTGAAGGAGATCGATCAGGACAAGCGGATTGTTTCTCGTCTGGAGAACATGGGGATCACGGTTGGTCAGGATGTGCCCGACCGCTACTCGGTGGACGAAGCGAAGGTTGTCCTTCTCGGCAACACCTACGGCATCAAGGACATCCTCAAGCGATACGGCTTCCGTTTCGGGCGTAGCAGGGCAGGCAAGGGTTGGACGATTCCTATGCGGGAGTTCAACGCCATCAGCCGAGAACTCGTAGCTGACATCGCACAGGCGACCGGGGAGTAGACATGGGCCAGAGAGCAGTCACCGCGCAGAAGCCATTCAAAATGATCGTCGGCGCACTCAAGCAGGGATCTGATCCCTCGCGAGGGCCGTCCGGCAACCCCGTGGTGGCGATCTCGACCTACACTCGTCAGTCCTTCCCCGAGATTCCCGGTCGAGGGGCTGACAGCAGCTACCCCGGCATCAAGGGAACCACGACGAGAACCGGTCTGCTCACCGGATCTCCGACCGCAGCGACAGGGGAGATCACCTGTGCGGTCAATCAAACCTTTCTCCTCGGTCCCACATCCATCCATCTGGGTGAGCACGTCCTCACCTCCAATGTTGAGTGGATTCCTTCTTCGGCAGGGGGGCCGGGGTCGTTCGCAGCAACCGCCACGGCGATTGCTGCGGCCATCAGCAAACTGGATGGGTACAGTGCTGTAGCTGTGGGTCCAGTAGTCCAAGTCACTGGTCCTGTAAGCATCATCGGAAACGAGTCATTGTTCCGTGCAAGCGGGGTCAGCCCTTGGCTGCTCCCCATCACAACCGCGATGGCTGGCGGTCAGCCCTCCCTTGGGCCACCCACCATCACCTGATAGGAGCCGTGATGAGCAAACCTCAAACCAAGGCAGACCGAGAGTACATCATCGAGAATCTGCCCCAAGGGGTTCGCCGGGTGCAGGTCATCGACGCCACTGGGAAGCAGTCGTACAAGCGTCCCGAAGACGTGGACACTGACCTTGACTACATCCAGTTGGCGATGGATGGCACTCCCATCGTCATGCGAGGCCGACCGGGGCGCAAGCCGAAGAAGCCCCTAAAGCCCGTGACTCCACAGATTGCCGAGGTGGATGCGGCCCGAACCGACCACATCACCGGCAACGTCCTGCTCCAAGAGGCCAAGAAGGACGCCGAGGGCGACGGTGTTCTCAACGCCATCATGGCTGCGATGGCAGAGGAAGCCGCTGCCATCGAGTTTGAAAGGGACGAGGCCGCACGACACGGACAGGACACCACTGCCCACTCGGCCAAGCGTGCCCGTGTGCTCAAGGGCATGGCGGACACATGGTTGAAGCGGAAGCAGCAGATCGAGGGGGGCCTAATCGACATAGACTCCCCCACCTTCCAAGCCCTGTTCGGAATGATCTTGCAGACGTTCAAGGATTCCATGCTGGATGCTGGTGCTCGCCCAGAGTTCGTGGAGACTACCTTCGCCAAGCTGGTGGCTGCTCTGTCTGACGAGGGTTGGAAGCAGGATGCGCGGATACGGATGAAGGACACGCTCAAGTGAGCCTCGCCGATCTGGCAGCAGCCGTTGGACGGCGTGATTCCTCCAGCGGAACTGACGACTACGTTGATGTGATCACGTTCATCGAGGCTTCATGGGGCCTCGGCCTCAAGCTGTTTCCGGTCCAGCGCATCATCATCAAGGCCCACTACGGCATGGCGCTTGATGACAACCCGTTGAAGATCCCTCTGAACTGCCCAGTTGACTCCACGCACCCAGAGTACGATCCGTCGTGGGACGAGCATCTGGACGACGAGGGTTTCTACAAGTGGCGCATCGTCGTCACCGACTTCCGGCGCGAGAACGCCCAGCACATGACGGAGGCGGGGTATCTCCGCTACCTGCACTCGGAAGGTCGATGCAACATCAGTGAGGTCATTCCCGGCAAACAGCGGCGGGAGATGGTCCTGTCTGTGGGTCGTCGTTCGGGCAAGACCCTCATCACATCCTGCATCGTGGCCTACGAGGCGTACAAGCTGTTGCTCAAGGGCAACCCGCAGAAATACTATGGGTCATCTCAATCGAACGTGATCCAGTTGATCTCGGTGGCAACCGACCGAGATCAGGCGGGTCTGCTGTACCGGGAAGCATCGGGTCACTTCACCAAGTGCGATTTCTTCCGCGCCTACGCCGCCAACGCCACCCAGTCGTTCGCCACGTTCCAGACCCCGTTCGACATTGAGCGGTACGGCTCCTACGCTGACAATCAGAAGGCCCGGTACTCCATCAACGTGACCTTCCGCTCCTGTGTGGCGAAGGGACTCCGTGGTGGAGCGAACATCCTCGTCGCGTTGGACGAGGTTGCTCACTTCGGCGAGAAGGGTCAGGCGTCCGCCGACGAGGTGTACCAAGCTGTCGAGCCGAGTACACGAACCTTCAGCCCCAAAGACCCCAACAACACCACTCGCCCTATCGGAGAGAACGAGGGTCGGATCATCCTGATCTCGTCGCCTCTGGGCAAGCAGGGCTTGTTCTACAAGCAGTACCGTCTGGGCTTCGGGAACAACAAGGCGGCTGACAACCTGTTGTGCATCCAAGCCCCGACGTGGGAGGTCAACCCGACCGTCCCTGCCGAGACGTTCGTGGCGTCGTACCTCAAAGACCCCAACGTCTTCTTCACCGAGTTCGGGGCCGAGTTCTCTGACCGGACGCGAGGCTGGATCGAAGACCCCGCTGATCTCATCGCTTGCATCGACCCCGATCTCCGACCGAAGCACCGCGCCCCTGCGCGGATGCCGCACTTCATGGGACTCGATGTCGCGCTGGTGGGTGACTACACCACCATCGCGGTCGGCCACAACGACGCCGAGGGCAAGGTGGTTCTCGACTACATCGACGGGATCAAGGCGGGAGAGGGTGACTACGAGCATCTGGACCGTCTGGAGTTCGATGACGTAGCCGACTGGGTTCGCGACATCAGCCGCCGCTTCTACATCAGCGAGGGCATGTTCGACCAGTGGTCCGGCATCCCGATGGAGCAGGCGTTGAAGAAGCGCGGCTTGTCCACGATGAAGTCGGTCCACCACACTCGGAACCTGTCGAGTCAGATGTTCCAGAACTTCAAGAACATGATGTTCGACACGAAGTTGGTCTTGTACGACTGGCCCATCCCAGAGGGGGAAGACCACTCCCCCCACATCGCCGAGTTGCTGGAGCTTCAAGCCGAGTTCATCTCCAAGTACATCATCAAGGTCGAGGCTCCCAACATCGAAGGGAAGCACGATGACTTCTCGGATGCTCTGGTTCGTATGGTGTGGGTCGCCACGAACAACTCCAGCAAGCGCATAGTGATGTCAGGATCCCGACGAGGGAGATCCATGTCTCAAGCAGTAGGGTCAGGCAGGTTTGCGAGACAACCCTTCCGCAACATCACACGCAAGGGATCACATCCCTCTCGCGTCCCTCCAAAGAAGAAGCGCGGAGGGGGAGGTCGGGGTCGGTAGTGCGGCTATCGACCCGCGCTGGTAGGAGAACCTATGGCTACCTTCTTGCAGAACTCCAACCGGGAAGATTCGGGCGACGTGCAACTCATGTTTCCCGGTGATCGTTTCCCGGTCATCGCAGGGGCCACCCTCCGCACCACAGGCTGGAGGGGTGGTTTGTTCGTTCGGTACAGCACTGCTGGGGACGACTTCACGGTCGAGGTCAGCGATGGCAACGAGGTCTGTGGATTCCTCTTGTTCCAGTCCGAGAACTACCAGATCACACCGCCTACAGGCACCGGGCCGGGTTCGCCCCAGAACTTCACCTCCCAGCAGCTTCTCAACCCGCAGGGCGGCAACAATGTCGTCACCATGATCAACGGGGGCACCAGAGCCTTCTTCCGGGTGTTTGAGACAGTGGCTTTGAACGGTGCAGGGAACCGAGCGGGTGGTGCAATCACCTACACGCTCAATGAAGACCTCAAGATCAGCGAGAACGGGCTTCTCTGCAACGACTCTGACGGGAATCTCGCGGCAGCAGGTGTCACAACACCACAGGTCGTCGGTATTGTGTCGGCGGTGCCCTCTGCTGCCAATGGCAATCGGCTGTGCATCGACATGAAGTATTGAGGTCAGCCTTGTCACGTCTTCGCGCATCCACAGCACCAACAGACACAGATCGACGGATTCAGTCGGCTCTGGACCGCGCCGCCCGAGAAATCGAGGACGCGCTACGCACGGCGTCGGAGGCACCGATCTCACGGACCCGCAAGAGGGCCACTGTTGGCGACTTGCGTCAGGCGTTGGATAGCGTCACGCGGGTTCGCTACATCGCTCCCGCTGCCCCCGAACGGGAGTCCTACGAGGATTGGCGCAAGCGGCGGGACGAGAAGCGGCAGGCTCGCGTAGAGGCCCGCAAGGCCCGCAAGGAGCAAGCCGATGTCTGACAAGAACGACGGCACCACGGTTCGCAACGTGGGGAATGGTGACGGGAAGAAGAAAGCCAAGACAGGCAAGCCTCGTAGGATCACGTCATCCATGATGAGGGCCAAGACAGCTTCGGCCTACGGTGGTGGCATGGGACTCGGCAACGGAGGGTCCGTCGAAGGCATCGGCGGCAACTTCTACAGCCCTGAACTGTCCACCGACTTTCTTGAGCTTCCCCAGAGTCTCCATGAGCAGTGGAACTACTACCGCTTCTTCTACCGCACGGAACCCTTCGTCGGTCAGGCCGTGGACCTCCACACGGAACTGCCGATCTCCAAGGTCCGCATCGGCATGGCAAAGGCCAAGAACCGAGAACTCGCAGTAAAGGCGACTCGGTTCTGTGAGCGTTGGTCACAGCGGGTCCGTCTGCTCGACCGACTTCTTTCCATCACCCATGACAGGAACCTCATCGGCGAAGTCTTCATCTGGTGCGAGGACGCCAACGAGGAAATGCCAGAGGATGTCCGAAAGGAGCACGTCCGTATTCTCCAAGAGGATGGGTCTGCTGTGGAGAAGATGGTCGAGAGGACGGACGCTGACGAGCGGGCCGTCGCTTGGCTCAAGAAGAACTACAAGGGATGGACCTCGGTGCGTGTGCTGCCGCCAGAGCAGGTCCGCATGGAGTCCTTCAACTTCACGGATGAGCGCATCTTTGAGTTGATCCCAGACTCCAAGACCAAGGACATCATCGAGAAGTACAAGGCTGGTGACAAGCACGCCAAGCGGGTCGTGGAGTCCATGCCTCCTGATGTGGTCAAGGCTGTGGTCGAGGGGAGCAACATCCCCCTCAACACTGACCCGATGGCAGGCTCGTTCGTCCACTACCTCGCCAACAGGAAGTCCGACTATGACCCCCGTGGCCGCTCCATCCTTGAGCGGTGCATGAGGGCACTCGTCTACCGAGACAAACTGCGGCAGGCGCAGACCAGCATCGCTTCTCGGCACATGACTCCAATCCGCATCGTCTACGGGGAAGACCTCGATGCGGCTGATGTCGAGGCCCTGCGGGATCAGGTGGACATGGCTCTGCAAGATCCTGACTACAGCATCATCGCCAACTTCCAAGTGAACTGGGAGGAAATGGGTGCTGACCAGCGGTTGCTCGACCTTAACGGTGAGTACGACCTGACCGACCGCCAGTTGTATGCCGGATTGGGTGTCACCGAGGGCCTGCTCTCGGGTGAGTCTTCCTACAGTGGTGACCGGATCAACCTTGAGGTCATCAACACCCGGTACATGCTCTTGCGCGAGCAGTTGCAGGATCTCGTTGAAAACGCCTTCTTCAAGCCGATGTGCGCGAGGATGGGGTTCATCGAGGAAGACGAGGACGGAGAGGAACGGGTCATTGTTCCCACCCTGTCGTTCACTCGACTGGCTTTGCGGGACAACCGGGACACGTTCGACGCCCTGTACAACCTGTACCAGAAGGGTTCCCTCGACGTGGATACCATTCTGGAACTGCTCAACCTCGACCCGATTGCTGTTCGCGAGCGCATCGAACGCGACCTGTTCACGGTCAACGATCCCACGTTCAACGAGGTGCTACGAGGCATCTATGGGGATGCTGGGCGAGCCATCGCAGAGAACTCCAACGCCGCAGAGAAGATTTCCGAGGTGTTGGGCCTCAAGTACGAGGCACCGAAGGAAGAAGGCGGGGGCCGTTTCTGATTCGGTATTCCGCCTATCTTTCCTGACTCCACAAGGAGATCACCATGTTCAAGGCAAGCACACTTCGCCGCATCCTCGCTTCCGAGGGTGTTCTCAAGACGGCGTATGCCAACACCCTTTCCTACAAGGTGCAGTTGGGCAGTGATGCCGCGAACTACGACGCGATCACGCGAAGTGAGGACGACCTACCCAACTACCGCGACACTGCCATGCAGGTCGAGCGTCTTCTGCGGAAGGCAGTCCGCAACATCGACAGCATCACCTTCGCTCCCCGTAAGGGGCACTTCCGGGTGTACCTGACGTTCGATTCTGGGGCCGACGAGGAGAAGTCCTTGTACAAGGCCGAGGCCGATCTGGAGAGGGCGTTCAAGGAGATCGGCAACGGATACGACCACCACCGCTACTTCCTCTACGGGAGCATCGACGGCGACTACTCCGACTTCAAGATCGAGGACGGTGAAGTCGAGGCATGGGACGGTTGAGGTCAGGCGTGAGCCAGAGCCTTTGAGTGGGTGGGGTACACCCCGATCCATTCACCCGCACGGTTCCAGACGTGGAACCCATCAAGAAGCAGCCCTGCTGGGGTGGGCCACGTCCCGATCCAGATCAGTGGTTTTTGGTACAGCATGGTCATGGCTCCTCTACATCACCGCTCCCATAGGCAAAGTAGGGAGGGTCGGTAGCTTCGCTATACCCCCTCGATAGTAAACCCTTCGTGGGGGAGCCTGATCCATGCCCCAGCCGCCATTCCTCGTAGACGCACTCCAGATCGAGCCGGGTAGTGGAGACACGCTGACCATCTCGCGTGACTCCACTGATGGCGCGATGAAGTTCGTGGACGCTGTGATCACCTCTGGGGCCGCGCTCTCTCAACTCATGGGACTCCGCAACGTCACGGGCGTCTTCGTTGTCGGTCGTGCTGGCGATGGTGCTTCCTACACGACGATTCAGTCCGCCCTCGACGCTGTTCCTGCTTCGTCCAGCGCAGCGGCACCTTCACTGGTGTTGGTCCTGCCGGGAATGTACACCGAGGACATCACCATCCAGAAGGACGGTGTGTACCTCGTTGGCCTCGGTGGGGTCACGATCACCAACAGCATCTTCAGTGCGAACGACACCGTGGAGATCAGCGCGGCCATCTCCACAACTCCGCAGAATGTTCTGCTCCGAGGGCTGGTCATCAAGAACACGACCGCAGCGAAGGCGTGTGTTCGGGTCATCGGTGCTGACACCTTCGCCACCGGCAACGCCACCGTGATCAACTTCCCTCTCGCAACGGGCGACACGCTGACCATCAACGGGACGGCACTCACCGGAACCGCTGGCCCCCGCACTTCGGGGAGCAACGATTTCTCTGTCTCCGGTGGTTCGCCATCGGCAATCGCGACCGAGATCGTCGCTGCGATCAACGACACTGCCAACTCGTTCGACACGGTTGTCAGCGCAGCGGTTGACGGCGTGACGCCCGCGAAGATCAACCTCACGGCCATCACCGCAGGTTCGGGCGGAAACTCCATCACGCTCGCAACAAGCACCACCCCTGCTGGGGGGATCACACTCTCTGGAGCGACACTCACCGGGGGCACTTCCGCAGGGTCCACGGTAGGCAACGGAGTCATCACCATCGAGGACTGTGACCTTGTGGCTGCTGGAGCGGCTGGCTACCAAGTCCGTGCCGACACTTCGGGCCACATCCGAGTCCGTGGGGGCACATGGCGCGGCTCCGACAACGCTTCTCTCTCGACGGTTTCCAACTGCGCTCTGTTCTCCATCACTGATGTCGCCTACGCGAATGACATCGAGGTCGCTTACGACACCACGGCAGATCGACCCTCCGACACCACCTGCGAGTACCTGCTCTCTGGTATCAGCCGACTTGGTGGAGTTCTGTCGAATCTTGCTGGCGCAGGCACGCTCACCTTGAGCAACTGCCCTTCCATGACCAGCCTCAACCAGACAGGGGATCAGGCGCTCGCTGTTCAGCACTCGTCTGTGGGTGCTCTGACTCTGGGCGGCACGACGGCAGCGGTGCTCACCGCGAGCACCCGGTCCTCTGTGGCCGTAAGTGCCGGAACGCCTACACTGTCCGAGTCCAAGATCACGGACACGGCAGCGTTCGGGCCACCGGATGCTTTGACCAAGGCGTACACGTTCACCGTGAACCAGCCCGACGCCAACTACACCGTCTTGCTGGAAAGCCCCACGACTACCACGGTCCTCGCGGTAGCCAACAAGACCGTGACCGGGTTCGACGTGAACGCCAGCGTGGCGTTCACTGGCACCGTTGGTCTGTCTATCTTCCGTGATCAGTAGGAGTCACCATGAGCAAACTGCGAAACATTCTCGCCCAAGAGGGTCTTCTCAAGGAAGCCGCCCTTTGGGACTACAGCCACTACATCGGCAAGACCGACGAGCGTAAGGGGCGCACCTCCGTGACGCTCCGCGCCACGGCCAAGCTGACCAACACGCCCCCCAAGGAAGTGTCTTACATCGCAGAAATGCTTGAAGACATCGGCCCCGTCGTCGCTCGTCAGCATGGGCAGCAGGGACTCTCCGGTGGGCCGAGCGTGGCCGCAATCGACGGCAAGGTGACTGTCTCCGCAGGCATCTTCATCGACGCCGGATCAACTACCGCCCAGCCCGGTCGGTGGAACAAGGGGTGGAAACTACCATGAGCAACCTCCGAAACATCCTCGCCCAAGAGGGCCTTATCAAGACAGCCAAGGTCACCCTCGCCACTGTGCGTCGGATCAACGATATGACCGACCGCAACGACCACACGGGAGCGGCAATCGCACTGTGTGAGGCGTTGGGGATGAAGCGTGAGGCAAAGGTGATGGGTCATGTGAAGGCGATCCAAGACATCTACGGCGACATGCCCTACGACCTCGGCAAGTTCCGATCAAACTCGGTGATGCCGTTGGTTTACAAGCGTGCCAAGGCGCTTCAGATGCCGGACGGTCGTTCCCTATACGACCATCTGGATTGAGGGGGAACCATGAACAACCACGATGACTTCTGGACCGGCCTCGCAGCGGGCCACAGCAACACCACGCTGTCAGCGGCGATGGATTCACACCTGTCAGGCAAGAGCATTGGCGAGTCGTTCGGCTCTGTCGCTACTCTGACTGACAAGCATCGACAGGCCAACGCGCTCTCCCTCCCCGTTGAGGCAGGCACGAAGGTTGTGTTCGCTGGTGGGCTGGGCGCACATCTGTCCTACGACGACGTGCCTGCTGATGGGATCACGGGCGAGGTCGTCAAGGTCAAGTCGGCCACGGGTGAGATCACCCACCACGACGGCAAGGTCTTCGTGAAGTGGGCGGACGGCAAGTTCCGCCCCATCCACGCCGAGCACCTGCGACTGGCAGGGCTGGACAAGAGCGCGGCAAGGGAACTCAACCCACACGCTCGCCGCATGACCTTCGATGACTTCAAGAAGGGGTACTTCAAGGGCGAGACTGTTCCGAACTCCATCGCCAAAGAGTTCTGGGACGACTTCAAGTACGCTCACGTCGGTTCGTTGAGGTCGTACATCAAGGCGACATCGGACAAGACCGCAGCGGACAAGAGCGCCGCATCGCGCCCGAATCCGGGTGACACCTTTGAGGCCACCTCCAACTACCTCGACATCGTGGGCATGGGTCAGTACAACTCATCCATGCGGATGACCTTCTTCGTCAATCCCGATGGTTCGGCGTCCGCGATCTACGGAGGGAAGGTTCAGACCGAGAAGTCGGAACAACTCTCCGCGAAGGACGTGGATGACCTGTTCCGCAAGGGTAGTAGTCGCGGGTTGAACATGAACACCTCGTTCACCGACCCGAAGATCACCAAGCGTGGCCGACGCGCTGGGAGCCTCGACGCCATTCTGAAAGAAATGGACCTCCCAGAGATGCGTCGGGACACATCGTCCCTCGCCAACGTGCGGTGGCTGATGCGGAACATGGGGGTCAAGAACAAGGACCACCCGAAGTACGGGGAGGCCAAGAAGGCGCTCAAGGCTCTGCACAGGTCGCTGGGCAAGAGGGCGTCGGTGATTCGGGTCGCCAGCCTCGGTGATCTCACACAGTTCCTCAAGAGGGCTGACGGCAAACTGGTCCACAAGTCCACCAACGATCTTTGGTCCTACTCCAAGGATGCGGACGGCAACTTTCTCGTTGAGCGTCTGTTTGACGACGAAGGCGAGCCGTTGCAGGGCTGATTCGGTATTCGGTCTATCGTCGTTCTCCCGGTAGGAGTAGAAGTCATGTCCCGTCGCCCAAGCCCATCTCGCGTTGCCTCAAGGTACGCTTTCATGCCCGGTGTTCGCGACCCGAACGGATGGGAGCCGGGACAGGTGGATACCGCCGTGGAGACAGAGGAGAACGAAGGCTCACAGGTTCCCCGTGGTGATTCCGTTCAGCCTCCCAAGACAGCCTCGATGTCCCGCATCGCGGGCGAGGTTCGGTTCATCAAGGACCGCAGCGGAGACGCGAACGAGTGGGCGTTCGGCCCTCCCGGTCCCAACGAGCGTCAGATTCAAGACGACTTCGTGTTCAACCCGAAGTACCTCAAGCCGCTGGCACAGACGCTCCGTTCTGCACTGATGGCTCTCGGCCACACGACCAGCGCCTACAACCGCTTCGTCAAGATCAAGAGCCGCAACGTCAGCCCTGATGGTTCGCTTGGAGGCAAGGGGTACATCGCCAAGATCACAGAGATGCGCCGTCAGTTGATGAACTGTGTGGAAGCACTATCGGCCCTGACAGACACCATCTACGACGAGATGTCAGCCCCGCACTGGAACCCCGCCGAGGACACCCTCGACCCCCGTGACCGTGATGAGGTCAAGGAGATCGTGGAGGATGCAGAGGAGATCAAGGACGATCCCGAAGCGTGGGCGGAAGGGCAAGAGGAAGCACTGGACGAGGACAACGCGGACGATGATGCCCCGAGGGGTAAGACCGCCGCGCAGCGCATCGTCCTTCGACACACCCTTCGGAGGCTCGCATGAGCAAAGACAAGACCGCAAGCCTCGACATCTTGGCGGAAGCCCACCTCCCTGCTGATCTGCTGACCCCTACGCTGGGGTCAAACTACGGTATGGATGGCTACCCCGACATGGAGTACGGCATGGGGGTGCTGACAGGCATCCTCGACCAAGACGCACAGGAAGCACCTGCTCTGCCGACTGGTCTTCAAAAGGGTGCCGCTGGTGAGATGGCCCTCGGCGAACTCATGGCTGATGAATCTCTGGCTGATCTCAACTGGTTGGACCCCGATCAGCCGCAAGATCCAGACCGCCTCCCACAGAACCCTGTGGATCTCGCCATCCCCGAGTTGGTTGAGGCATGGGGTGTTCACCGCCGCACGGACGGCGTTCACCGGACGGATCTGGCGCACGTCCGCTCCGCTGACACAACCCCCAAGAAGAAGGCCAACGCACGAACCATCGAGAAGGTGGTCACCCATGCGATGCGCCGTTCCGTGGAAGGCCAGCACATCGCACGCATCGTCCGCGAAGCCGCCGAGAGCATGGGCACAGAGATGGAGCGTGTTGTTCCTCTCCTGCGCCGAGTGGCCGCAGATCACGGACTCGCTGGCAACGTCTTCATCCGCGCTTCCGCCTACCCCGGCTGGGGATCGGGCAAGGGCAAGGCCCACGCGAAGAAGTACGCCAAGCAGGCCCAGTACATCATCGTCTCCGAGCGAGACATGGAGCAGGCTACTTGGATTCAGAACGGTCGGTGTGCCTACACAGGCAAGAAGGCCGTGACCGAGATCCCGTGGAAGGAGGCGTACCGCTACTACATGCCTCGGCTGACGGCTACTGGCCGAAAGGTCGCTGCCGGTCCCATGCGTGATTCTCTCCGTGAGGCGTTCCTCACGAAGCGTGAGCAGCGCGTGGCCCACGGCGAGAGCCTTCCCGTCTACAAGGCCATCGGCGACGATATGTCCTCCGAGGCTGCGCGTGTCGCCTTTGCCGGGGCCGACAACACCCGCAAGGTCGTGGAAATCAGCGAGGGCTACCTGATCAAGCGTCTTGCTGCTTGGCGTCTGGCTCACATGCTGGACGACACCCAAGTCAACGACATCCTCGGTGGTGGGGGCACCCCCAACGAGAAGATGGCCGCAGCAACCCGTCTGGTCACCGCTGCGAGCGGGTCCGCTTTCACGGGGATCACGAACAGCGGAGAGAACGCTGCTCTGGTTCGCCATGAGCGCCTGCTTGCTGCCAAGCGTGATCGGAGACAGGCGCACGGTGAGCGGCTGGCTGATCTCGCGGAGTCACGACGCCAGAAAGAAATCCAGAGCCGTGTAGCTACTGTGCTGGGTCACATCGAGCGGGGTGCGCGGGGTTCCTACCTACGCAAGATCATCGCGAAGACGATTCCGACCGAGTATGCCAAGGAAGCCTCTGTGCTTCTCCTTCCCACGTTGAAGGAGACAGGAGCATTGAAGGACACGGCTCCCAAGACCGCATCCTACGAGGGTCCGGTGTTTGAGCCTGCCCAGCGGGAGCGGGCTTCCATCACGCTCACTGCACATGACAAGGCTCTGGCGAAGGCCGCTTCTGCGGGCGGCACCAGCGTCGGGATCATCAAGAACACCCTCCAGAAGATCCGGCAGGCCATGTCCGAAGGCATGGCTGGTTCTGACCTCACCGGGTTCATCGAGCATCGCTTCACCGGACGAGTCTTGGGGGCATCCTCGGACTTGATCTCTGGCATTCGTAGCCGCTACGAAGGCGCGTCCGGCCACCTGTACGTCGATGCCGAAGCCTACGCCTCCCCCACGGGATCTGCTGGATGTGAGAAGGCGGCGACGAAGCACCGAGCCAACCAGATTCCATCGGTGGCGTCGATGGACCGTTGTGCGACCTGCACTCTGGTTCGTACCCGCGAGGATGGGACTCGCAAGTGTGGTGCCTACAACAAGACTCTGCTGGACGACACCACCGGGAACGGCATCGACCAGATCAAGGCAGCGAACATCAAGAGCGCCGACATGTCGGATGCAGAGGTGACCGCCTCGTACTTCGCTCCCACCTACGATCCGGGTGAGTTCAACCTCGTCAACGCCAACCTTGAAGACGTGGTGCTCGACAACCTCCCCGAAACGGAGAAGCTGTCTGACATCATGTTCGGCGGCTGGAGTATCTGATGATTCCTGATCCGCGACGGGTAGCCACCCGGAAGCAAGCCGAGATGACCACAGAGGCGTCCAAGTCTCTGATGAAGTGGTTGTCTCGCCACGTCCGTGGGGCGAAGCACATCTACGTCGTGGGTGGGGCCGTTCGCAACTTCAAGCTCGATGCCCCAATCAAGGACATCGACATGGTGGTTGACTCGATCAATCTGGGCAAGGATGCGGCATGGGTCGCCAACCAGATTGCTCGCAAGATTCCCGCAACCACAGAGATTTCTGGTCCTGACAACCTTCGGGTCACCAAGGTCCACATCAAGGGCACATGGATGCTCGACGGCCATGATCTTAGCGGCGAGACTCTTGATCTCGTTGACGCCCGCAAGGAGGACTACGCCGTAGACCCCGATACGGGCGAGTTTGTCGGACACAAGCCGATTAGCGTCGATCCGACCTCTATGGAAGAAGACGTTTCGCGCCGCGAGTTCACCTTCAACACTCTCATGTGGCGCTTGAGCGACCTCGCCAACGGACCCGACAAAGCAGAGATCATCGACTTGACTGGCTGCGGGATCGAGGATCTTGAGAACATGGAGATGCGGTGTCCTATGGACCCCGACAAGGTGTTCGCGCTTGACCCGACACGCATCATTCGCATCATCAAGTTCGCCTTCAAGTACGGGTTCAAGCTGCCTCCCGACGTGAAGGCAGCAGCGAAGCGGCAGGCCAAGGGTCTGAAACGCATCCCGTCGAAGGCATACGGAGCCATCAAGGACATCGCACTGGAGAGTCCTGACTACAAGAAGGCCCTCGACGTGATGGCAGACCTCGGCGTCACCGACGTGGTTGCCGAGATCATGCAGAAGGACCAGCAGTTCCGGTCCTCGCTTCTCAAGTACGCCGAGAAGAAAGGGGTCGCATACCTGTTCGATCTCATGGACGTGGGAATCCCGGTCGGTGCTCCGATGGGGTTTCTTTCCAAGTCGCAGCAGAAGCGCCTACGCGAGATCACTGCTCCGATGGACCGTGACGATGCGATGTTGTTCTTGGCAGCACTTCGGAACCCCGGCAAGGCATACAAGGATGGCCGCTTCATCCCGTCACTGGCACAGGAGCGGGGCATCGCCAAGAAGCAGATGGGCAAGTTCATGCCAGAAGTCAACGAGGCCGCTCGCGAGATCCTTCTGAAAGACCCCGCGCTGGTAGACGATCCGAACTCTCTGAAGGGCGCTGTGCGTTCCCGTGTGATCACAGCCTCCCCAGCACAGCGTGTGGCCCGTCTCTGGGCACTTGCGCGGTAGGGTGTCTATGCTCCCTGCCCGGTAGAGGAGGAGAGCCATGCACCGCCGTGTAGCTGTTCCAAAGAAGTACGATCACATCAACTTCGTTCCCCCAGAGGGCGTGGCGAACGCTGCTGCGAAGGGACTGGAACTGCGGGCGAAGGCCAGCCCGTCAAACCGTGGTGGACTGACTCCCGCAGAGGCCAGCAAGCAGGGCATCGGGTCTGGCGTCCAGCGAGCGGTGAACCTCAAGAACCGCGACCCGGTTTCGCCGAAGGTCGTCAAGCAGATGCGTGGCTTCCTGTCCCGGTCGGAGAAGTCCTCCAAGATCAGCGATGAGCACAAGGGCACCCCGTGGAACGACAAGGGCTACGTCGCGTGGCTGCTGTGGGGTGGTGATCCCGCTGTCTCATGGGTGGACAAGATCATCGGACAGATGGAAGCCGCTGACGAGAAGGAGAAGCAGTCGAAGAAGGCTGCGGTTCAAAGGGTCTTGGAGCGTCGTGCTTCCGACAACGAACCATCCAACCCCGGTCTGTGGGCGAAGGTGCAGGCGCTCACCAAGGGTGAGAAAGCCTCCATCACCGTCAACGGCAAAACCATCAACGGCCCCAATGACGGCAAGGGCTTCACCGTGTTCCCGAGCGCCTACGCGAACGGCTGGGCGAGCAAGACCTACAAGGATCTCGGTGGTGGGTGGAAAAAGAAGAAGAAGGCATCGCTCGCCGAGGCATGGGGTCCGACGCTCCGTGAGGCTCGCGGCCAGAACCCCTATGCCTCTGACTACGGGGGTAGTTGGACCATCAAGTTCGACGTTGGACGGATGGAGCCTCTGCTCTGGACACCTTCTGGATTCAAGGATTCCCGCAAACTGGACTACACGCGCTCGTCCCGCAGGCCGAAGGACTTCCGTACACAGGCGGAAGCCAACCGTGAGATCCAGACAGAGGTGTTGGACTTCATCCGAGACTACAGGTCAGATCAAGCAGACCTGATTCGTGGGTGGGGTTCTCGTACCGCTCGCGGCAAGGCCAAGAAGGACGTGGGCCACGGTGGATTGGACGAGTGGTTCAGCGGTCACGGTGGGGCCAAGGGAAAGGGCGAGGACGCCACATGGGGTGACTGGGTGTCCATTTCCCCGGTGACGAAGACGCTACCTTCGGGCAAGAAGGTCGAGAAGGGTGACATCGTGGGCGAGTGCGGCATCTCCGACGACGCCGACTGGAAGGAGATCACGAAGGGCGGCGAAGACCCACTGAAGTGTATGCCTCGCCAGAAGGCCCACGACATGCCGAAGAAGGAACGCGCCGAGAAGGCGAAGGCGAAGCAACGCGCCGAGAAGGCTGATTCCAGTCGAGGCAAGAAGCCGACCAACACCCCGACCTTCGACAAGAAGAAGGGCAAGAAGGCGCGCGGATACCGTCAGGTGCCCACGAAGTCCCTGCGCCTTGATCCCTATGTCGTTCGGTTCCTGCGGCAGCACGGGGGAGTCTTCAAGGAGTACCCCAACCTTTGGATCAAGGGTGGTGGTGCGCGAGATGCCCTCATCAACTTCTATGCAGATCGGACCAAGGGATACCAACGGTCCAGCCGCCCCCTGCGCGACATCGACCTCGTTCTGATCGGAGGTTCGCATAGTGACCGTGATGAACTATTGGCTCGGTTCGGCGGGTCTGTGGAGTCAGAGGATCTGGACACCGGGGCAAGGAGCATGGGAGGCTACCTCCGATCCCGCGACGTGGGGATCAACGAGGTTGCCTTGCGGCCTGATTTCTTTGTGTTCACGGACAAAGCCCTCCGAGATTTGTCCCGCAACACGGTGAACCCTTCCGGGGGAGAGGTAGATCCCGAGTGGGGTGACGTGTCGCCCCGACTCGGCCTTCGTTCAGTTCTCTTTTCTCTGCGGGAAGGTCTGGACCTCCCCGACAACACGATGGTCACCGAGGCTGTTCGCGCAGCACGTCCTTTCGACCTCCTGATCCATCTCTACAAGGCGTTTGAGACAGGGGTGGAGGACTCATTCTTTGATGCTGTATCAGGCAACGACCATCTCGTCGGCGCTCGGACAGCGGAGGAGGCACTGCTCCTGCTCCACCAAGAGGTCTACAGTTTCTCCCGCACACCCGCTCAAGAAGCCATCTATCAGGACGCTGTGATGATCTCCGATCTGGATGCGTGGGACCGTGGCAAGAAGGCACGGCTCCAGCGCATCCAGATGAAGCGGGAAGCAGCGGCGAGTCTCCGTGCTGCATGGGGGAAGGTGCTGTGATCGATCCAAGACGAGTCGCAGCCCGCTACATGCAGGCTGGTGTCTACAAGCCAATGTCGGAGATCGATCCAGACACACAGGACACGCTCGACACACCAACCCCGGCGTGGCTCGACCGCGAGTTTCCGTATGTCTCCCCACCGGGAAAGGACTGCACCCTCAAGGAACTCGCCTACCTGATCTCTCTGGTGCCAAAGCGGGATCAGTGGGGTCCGTTCATCAAAGCCGCCGACGAAGACATGACGGGGCTGTTTGTGGTCCTGTGCTCCGAGTTGGGTGTTCCGTGTGACCGGAAGCCTCTCGACAAGATGGCAGAGGAAGCATCGGTTCTGATCACGAAGATGAAGTGGCTCTACAACCGCCCCCGCCCGTACCAGACCGCAGCGAAGCATGGTGTTGATTTCTCTGCGATGTCCAGCGTGACCGCACACACCCCGGCGTACCCAAGCGGCCACACTATCCAAGCGTACCTGATGGCATCACGGTTGAGTGAGATGGCTCCGCAGCACCGCAAGGTGTTTATGAAGCTGGCTCACATGATCTCGTACAGCCGTGTGGTGGGCGGCTACCACTGGCCGAGTGACACCACCTTCGGCAAGGACGTGTTCCGACACATCGCCATGCCGCACATGCCGTCGAGCATCCGGCTCGCCGCCAAGTACAAGAACAAGAAGGAGGTGCCGAAGGCGGACGGCAAGGGCACCACCACGGTCTACGAGTACAGCCCTCGACAGGTGGCCCAACGCCACAAGCAGAAGGCTGTTCGCATCGAGTCCCTGCGGAAGAAGATGGACGACTTGCGGAAGAAGGCGCAGGGCGATCTCACCGCGAGTGATCCCAAGACTCGACTGACCGCCCTCGCCGTGTGCTTGATGGACGAAACATACGAGCGGGTCGGAAATGAGCAGTCAGCCGAGGACGGACACTACGGAGTCACGAACTGGACGGCTGACCACATCACGCTTGGCGACAAGGCCGCGACCATCAAGTACACCGGCAAGTCCGGCGTCAAGCATGAGAAGAAGGTCAATGACGCCCGTGTGCTCAAGGCACTCCGCAAGGCCATGAAGGGCAAGAGCAAGGGTGACAAGGTTCTCTGCGACGGAGATGAGTGCTCCATTCTCGCCAAGGACGTGAACGCTTACCTCAAGCCCTACGAGATCACGGCGAAGGACATCCGGGGTCTTCATGCCAACGAGGAAATGAAGCGCCACCTCGCGGAGCAACGCAAGGCAGGACCGTCTGACCTCCCCCCTTCTCGGAAGGAGAAGGACAAGACCCTCAAGGCAGAGTTCCAAGCGGCCCTTGATCTCGCCGCCGCCGCTGTGGGCCATGAGGCATCAACGCTGCGGAGTCAGTACCTTGTGCCGAGCATGGAGGAAGCCTACGTCCATGACGGCACGGTGATCGACCGGCTCGACAAGAAGGCCACGCTCTCCGACTCCGAGAAGGACGACAGGGAAGCCGAGAGGCTGGTGAAGAAGTCTCCGAAGAAGAAGCCGCCGCGCCTCGACCGCGAGCGGCGCATTGTGCAGGACAAGGACAACTCCCGTGATCCTGACGCTGTGCAGGAAGACAAGGACACGTCGAACCGCTCCCGAGATGCAGCGGCTCGCGTGGCGTTGCGCCACCTGTCTGCCAAGGGTGCCCCCGGCAGGATCCCGATGTACAGCACAGATGCCAAACGCATCGTCATGGTGACCCCTGAAACAGCCAACGCCGAGTCGGGAAAGTACACGGAGCCGACAGAGGAACAACTGTCCGCCATGAACGACGACCCCGGAGGCGAGTCCTCTGATGATGCACCTGAACCCAAGCCTGCCGATCCCAAGACTGTTGCTCGCGAGAAGCAGAAGGAAGACGCCGAGAGAGGCAGTGCCGTGTCTGCGGCGCGCGCCAAGGTCGAGAAGTTGTCCGAGGGCAACCCGAAGGAATGGGACCGGGAAGCACTCCAAGCAGCCGTCAAGGAGGAGTTCGACGCGCTGGGGTTGGAGTACACCGATGCTGACTTGGAGATCCTGACTGTCGCCGACGACAGCAAGGAAGTCCAAGATGCGGTTGATGGGGTGAAGGGG
>Ga0163109_10000928_pt1 | contig 23035 bp, 18 predicted proteins | sample CRUFie1St13metaG_FD_108704 | JGI IMG/M metagenome (GOLD analysis project Ga0163109, IMG submission 108704) | Marine microbial communities from the Costa Rica Dome - CRUD Field 142mm St13 metaG | ecosystem: Environmental > Aquatic > Marine > Oceanic > Photic zone | place: Costa Rica: the Eastern... | reverse complement strand
CGCCCTGGCTATTACGAAATTGAGGTAGGAAAAGTCACCCTTGGTGAGCTGATCTTTCATGAAAGCTTCGGTGGCGGCCTTGAAGAAGGTCGCAGCCTCAAGGCTGTGATTCCTGGGGGGTCTTCAGCCAAAGTGCTTAAGGTGGGCGAAAGCTTTACGATGAAGCGACCCAACCAGAAAGGGGAAATGGAGGAAATGCAGGTCGACATGCTGGACTTGCCCTATGACTTTGATTCCCTCATGGCCGCAGGAACTATGTCCGGGTCTAGCGCGATCATCGTCATGGATGACAGCGTTGATATTGTGGAAACTCTAGCCAATGTGTCAGCCTTCTACGCTCACGAAAGCTGCGGCCAGTGCACACCCTGCCGAGAAGGATCCCTGTGGATGAGTAAGGCCCTTGATCGACTGACTTCAGGGGAAGGAAGAAAGGAAGATGCTGATTACCTAACCCACATTGCCACCAACATTCAGGGACGCACCATTTGTGCCTTTGGCGAAGCCTGCTCTTGGCCCGTCTTAAGTTTTGTTAAGAAATTCAGGGAGGATTTTGAAGCACGTGGAGCCTCCGACCAGGCCGCCCGTGAAATGAGCCAGGCTAAAGAAAACCTAGCCCCAACGCACTGATTTCTAAAATGGCCATCATGAAAACTCAAGCCGAGCCCAAAAACGTCGAAACCATAACCGTCAAGGTTGATGGAGTCAGCGTCGCGGTACCAAAAACCACACCCGACTGGCAGGGCAATCCGGTTCCCACAACAATCCTCCAGGCCTGCAAGCAGGTGCACAAGGAGATCCCGCATTATTGCTATCACCCCAAGCTGCCTGTAGCAGGGAACTGCCGCATGTGCCTGGTGGAAGTGGGCATGCCAGCAATGGGGCGTGATCGCCAACCGGTTCTCAATGAGGATGGAAGTCCTGTCATTCAGAAAGGCGTATTACCATACGATCCCTCCCTGCCCAGAGGTGCCATCGCCTGCGCCACTCCGGTGGCGCCCAACATGGAAATTTACACCGACTCGAAGAACACTAAAATAATGCGTGAGGCGGTCCTTGAATCCCTGCTGATCAATCACCCGCTGGATTGCCCCATCTGCGACCAGGCAGGCGAATGCAAATTACAAGAGTATTCAATCGAACATGGCCAGGCCAAAAGTCGGTTCGTCGAAACCAAGGTCAGCAAACCAAAACAAGTGGATTTAGGACCACGAATAATGCTTGATGATGAGCGCTGCATTCTGTGTACACGCTGCATTCGTTTCAGTCGCGATATTGCTGGGGACGACGCCTTGGGTATCGTCAATCGGGGTAGCTATAACACCATCGCAGCCTACCCCGGTGAACGTTTTGACAATAATTACACGCTCAACACCGTTGACCTTTGCCCAGTGGGCGCCCTGACCTCAAAGGATTTCCGGTTTCAGATGCGCGTCTGGTTCATGAAAGAAACCAAGTCCATTTGTACCGGCTGTGCCATGGGGTGCAACATCACGGTGGGCTCTAGAGAAAATAAGGTGTATCGTTTTGAACCACGTGACAACGATGCCGTGAATTCCAGCTGGATTTGCGATCAAGGTCGCTTGAATTACAAATGGGTCCACCGGAAAGATCGTGTTACTCAATGCTTAATAAGGAAAGAAAATACAACACAGGCAGCCACCTGGCCCACCATTCTCCGCTCCCTAAACCATCGACTTCGCGATGCTGAAAAAGGTTCGGTTGCAATCCTTGCCTCAGCTAGAGCCACCAATGAGGAGTTGTATCTTATCGCACTCTTGGCTCGGCACTTTGAGGCAATCACTGATTGCGTGCCTCGCAGCGGAGAAGCAGATGCGCTTTTGAGGCAAGCAGACAAAAACCCAAACAGTAATGGGGCTCGCACCTTGGGTCTTTGCTTCAGCGAAATGGGCATTCAAATTGCCAAGATCGAAGAGGGAATTGCTTCGGGTCAGATCAAGCACCTGCTATGCTTCGGAGAGGATGCTACCAAGGTAGGGCTTGATGCATCATTGCTGAGGCAACTCCAAACGCTGCTTGCCAGTGACATTCTTGCCAACCCGACCACCGAACTTGCCCATTATGTCCTAGCTGGGGCATCCCACCTGGAAAAACGAGGCAGTTTCGTCAACGGAAAGGGACGCGTGCAAAAATTCATGCAGGCCATTGAAGCCCCTGGGGATGCTAGAGCCGATTGGCAGTGGCTGCGCGAATGGGTCGTCGCATTGACCGGTCAAGCCATCCCTGACACCCTGCCGGGTATCTTCAATGCCCTGAGCAAGCAAACCGAAGCCTTCGGTGGTCTTACTTGGAAAGACATTGGCGATCAGGGAGCTGACATCAAGATCTAAGCAGAGAGCTCTTCATGATACCTGATTTTATCAACGATCCATTGCACTGGGGTCACTTCCTCTTCTGGAGTGGATTCAAGGTAGTAATGGCCTTTGCCCTCATCATGCCGATGGTGGCTTATTCGGTCATGCTCGAGCGCCGCGTGAGTGCTGCGATTCAGGACCGTATTGGTCCCAATCGTGTTGGCCCATTCGGCATTTTGCAGCCGATGGCCGATGGTTTAAAAGCCATCCTCAAGGAGGACTTCACCCCGTCGCATGTTCGCCAAATTTATTTCATTCTCGCTCCAGCCATCAGCATGATCCCCGCCTTCCTGACGGTGGCAGTGATTCCGTTTGGCTCCAAGATGGGCAGCCAGTCCATGGTAATTGCCGACCTGAATGTGGGGATTCTTTACACCTTCAGCATCGTTTCACTGGGCGTCTACGGCATCGTATTGGCAGGTTATGCATCTAACTCTAAATATCCGTTTCTGGGAGGTATCCGAGCCAGTGCTCAAATGATTTCCTATGAAATCGCCATGGGCATGGCGGCGGTGCCAGTGTTCATGCTGGTGGGAGATCTCAATCTGGGTAAGGTCATTGCTTACCAGGCCGATGGTGCCTGGCTGGTGTTCAAGCAACCCATCGCTTTTGTCATTTTCCTGGTTTCGGCCTTTGCTGAAACCAACCGACTACCCTTTGACATGCCCGAATCGGAAACCGAATTGGTTTCGGGATACAACACCGAGTACAGCTCGATGAAGTTTGCCCTTTTCTTCATGGGCGAATACGCTGCCATGATTTCGGTCTCGGCGCTTATGGTAACCCTTTTCTTTGGAGGTTGGACCCTGCCTTTATTTGGCCTCAACGAAACGGCAAGCACCTTAACTGGTGGCATTCTTCAAATCCTCATCTTTCTAGCTAAGATTGCATGCTTCATGGTTCTGTTCGTGTGGATTCGGTGGATGGTTCCCCGTTTTCGCTACGATCAACTCATGGATCTGGGTTGGAAGCGTTTCCTTCCCCTTGCCCTGGCCAACATCATCATCACCGCCATCATCCTCTGGATGCAACATTTGTAAGAAGGCTGACCATGATTATCAAACGCCCCCCTCTAAAGTGGCACGAAAAGCTTTATATCCCGACGCTGATCAACGGCTTCAAGGTGACGCTCTCCCACTTCTTCAAGAAGAAGGTCACCATGCAATACCCGGAGGAGAAATGGACAGTGCCCGAAGGCTATCGTGGCGCGCCCTATCTGGTGAAGGATTCTAAGGAACGCACCAAGTGTGTTTCTTGCCAGCTTTGCGAATTTGTCTGCCCGCCGAAGGCCATCAGCATCACTCCTCCAGGTCCGGAGGTGAATGAAGAGCGTGGAAACATCGAGAAAGAGCCCGCAGAATTTGAGATCAACATGCTTCGCTGCATCTTTTGTGGCTATTGCCAGGAAGTATGCCCGGAAGAAGCCATCTTCCTGCAGGAAGATTACTCCCTCACAGGAGAATCCCGAGAAGAAATGATTTACGACAAGACCAAGCTCCTTGAGCTAGGTGGTGTCCGAGACAGTGAAGTGAAGAAGTGGGACAAAAAGGCTGCGGATGCCGCAGCTCAATCGGCACACTAAAAACGTCCCGAGCCAATCGTTGATGCATGGAAGCCTTGCTTTTTTATATTTTTGCAGCCCTGACGCTGATTTGCGCTCTGCTGGTGGTGGCCAACCCCTTCACCCGCAACCCGGTGACCAGCGCCATGTTTCTGGTGTGTACCATCATCTCCATGGCAGGGCTCTTCGTGCTGCTGCACGCCTTCTTTCTGGCAGCCGTTCAGGTCATGGTTTACGCCGGAGCGGTGATTGTCCTCTTCCTCTTTGTTATAATGCTCCTGGACATTCCATCGGTAGAGCAACGCTCCTTCAATCTGCTGGGAGTGGGCATGGGAGGCCTGGGTCTGCTGGCTGTAGGAGGCATGGTCATTCAAACCATGCTTCGCTCCGGCATAGGCCAAGGTAAAACTCCTCAACTGGAGGGAGCCACTAAAGAATTGGGAGTTACCCTTTTCACAGAATACGTTTTGGCTTTTGAGATCATGGGCGTTCTGCTGCTGGTCGGCATGATGGGTGTGATTCTCCTCAGCAAGAAAGATTTGAAATAGAAACATGATCGGACTGGAACATTACCTGATCGTCAGTGCGCTGCTCTTCAGTCTTGGGATGATGGGAGTCATACTCAGACGCAACCTGATTGTCATCTACATGGGCCTTGAACTGATGCTCAATGCTGCCAATCTGGCTTTGGTGGCTTTCTCGCGTTTCAACAACAGCATGGATGGACAGGTCATGGTATTTTTCGTGATCACCGTAGCCGCGGCCGAAGTGGCCGTGGGGCTGGCACTGATCGTAGCCCTCTACCGAAAACGTCAATCCACCGAGGTTGAAGATTTGACCTCCCTGAAACTCTAAGGACTTAGCTGAACATGACTGGTGCCTCAACTCTTGCCTGGATGACCCTGCTGCTGCCTCTGGCTTCTGCAGCAGTGATCACACTCGGCACACTCAAAAACCATCGTCTCAGCGCCAACCTGTCGATTGGTGCCATCCTAGGTGCCTTTGTTTGCAGTCTGTTGCTCTTTCTGAGCGCCTCCAGTGGCGAGTCCAACCTGACATGGATTGCGATCGGTGATTTCAACGCCACCATCGGTGTGAAACTCGATCGCTTGAGTGCACTCATGCTGCTAGTGGTCACCGGAGTGGGCACCTTAATCCACTGGTATTCCCAGGGCTACATGGAAGGAGACCGATCCTACGCCCGCTACTTTGCCAGTTTGAGCCTGTTCAGTTTTTCCATGTTGGGAATCGTCCTGGCTACCAACCTCATGCAGATGTTCATCTTCTGGGAGCTGGTGGGTGTTTCCAGTTACCTGCTCATTGGTTTCTGGCACGAGCGGCCCGCTGCAGCGGATGCCTGCAAGAAGGCTTTCATCACCAATCGTCTGGGCGACTTTGGCTTTCTCATCGGCATCATCATGGTGTGGGCGGCGGCTGGTTCGCTTAACTTCGGTTTATTGGCGAAGGCCATGCAGGAACAACCCGAATTGCTCGGAGCCTCGGCCGGGATCATCGGCCTGCTACTTTTCTGTGGGGCCATGGGCAAGTCGGCTCAATTTCCGCTTCATGTGTGGCTGCCCGATGCCATGGAAGGACCGACGCCTGTCAGCGCCTTAATCCATGCTGCCACCATGGTGGCAGCAGGCGTGTTTATGCTCTGCCGCATCTTTTTTCTCCTCAGTCCGGATGCACTCTCCATCATTGCGTGGATTGGCGGTGGGACTGCTTTGATGGCAGCAGTGATTGCCCTCCAACAGGATGACATCAAACGCATCCTGGCCTACTCAACGCTGTCCCAATTGGGCTACATGGTGATGGCAGTCGGCCTTCATGCGCCGGGGGCCGCAATGTTTCATCTCACCACCCACGCATTTTTCAAGGCCATGCTCTTCCTGGGTGCGGGGTCGGTGATCCATGCACTGCATCATGAGCAGAACATCTGGAAGATGGGTGGCTTGAAGGAAAAGATGCCCTTGACCTACCGCACCTTTCTTTATGGCACCCTGGCTCTTTGTGGTGTGCCTCCCTTAAGTGGTTTTTTCAGTAAGGATGGCATCTTGGCTGCAGCAGCTGACAGCCACCATGGAAATCCGGTCCTCTTTGGCATCGGCATCCTGGCAGCCGTCCTCACCACCCTCTACATGGGCAGGCTTGTGCTGGTGGCCTTTCACGGAGCCCATCGCTCTGAGCAGGCCTCACATGCCAAGGAATCTCCTTCCGTCATGACCGTCCCATTATGGATCCTGCTGGTGCCCACCCTGGTGGCAGGTTTCTTCCCTGTGGAGCACATGATCAACCAAACCCTGGGCCTCCATCATGCGTCAGGGCACGCCGCGGCACCCCTGGCCATGGCCTTCAGCGTTCTAGCGCTGATGATCGGCGGCAGCGTCGCCTGGAGTTACTACGCAGGGGCTGGAACCGACCCGCTGACTCAGCGTTTTTCTGGCCTTTCAACCCTGTTGTGCAACCGACTCTGGTTGGATGAAATCTTTTCCGGAATGATCGCCATCACCCACGAAGCGGTGTCAAAACTGGCCGGTTGGATGGATCAGAAAATCCTTCGTGGAGCGATCATGGGCCTATTACAGCATGGGGTTGATATTCTTGGGCGTGGCTTGCGCCTAGTCCAAAGTGGCAGCATCCAAACTTACGCCTTCCTATTTGTTGTTGGTGTGGCGCTGGTCATCTACATCGTATTGGGAGGAAAGCACTAAGCCATCATGTCTATCTTGAGCTTCATTCTTTTATCGCCGTTGTTGGGTGCCGGGCTGATCGCCCTCTGGCCACGTGAACAACGAATTGCCATCCGCGCCATCGCACTGGCAACGACCTCCCTCTCCATGTTACTGGCAATGTGGGCATTTGCTGGTTTTACCGGAGCCACCGAAGGCTTGGGAGGCTTCAAGTATGTGCACCGGGTTGCCTGGGTCGATGCCTTGGGCATCCACTACCTGGTGGGTGCGGACGGAATCAACATCGGCCTGATCCTGATGGCAGCGATCGTGAGCTTCGCGGCCGTTTGCGTCTCCCATTCGATCAAGGAGCGCTTCAAGGAATTTCATTTTCTGATGCTTCTCATGATCACTGGCATTCTAGGTGCTTTTATGTCCATCGATCTGTTTTTCTTTTACTTTTTTCACGAGCTGGCCCTCATCCCAACCTTCATCATGATTGGGGTCTGGGGACGAGGCGAACAGCGTCAGTATGCCACCTACAAATTGACTCTCTACCTGCCCCTGGGGGCTTCGGTCGCGCTGGCAGGTCTGGTCTTGCTCTACATTCAATCAGGCGCCAAAACCTTTGACCTGGTCGCCTTGGGCCAGCAGCTCGAAGCGCAGCCACTGCGGCCCGAATCCCAGAGCCTTATTTTTGGCCTCCTGCTGGTCGGGTTTGGCATTCTGGTTTCGCTCTGGCCCTTTCACAGCTGGGCCCCGATCGGGTATGGAGCCGCTCCCACGTCGACGGCCATGCTCCACGCCGGGGTGCTCAAAAAGTTCGGGATATACGGCCTTATCCGTGTAGCGGTCCCGCTGCTGCCTCAAGGGGCTCAGGCCTGGGCTCACCTCCTGGGCTGGCTGTGCCTGGGTAACATCCTCTATTGCGGCTGGGTCGCGATGCGGCAAAAGGATTTGAACCAGCTGATCGGTCACTCGAGTGTGGCCCACATGGGCTTTGTCTTTCTGGGGATTGCCAGCATGAGCCTGATTGGTCTTAGCGGCGCGATTTTGGTCATGATTGCCCATGGTTTTCTGGCCGCCCTGTGCTTTGCCTTAAGCGGCTATCTCTGGGACCAGAAGAAAACCCTCGAGATGGAGCAATATGGTGGTTTGTTGAGACAAACACCCTTTGTCGGCGCTTTGCTGGTGATGGCAATGATGGCTGGTTGCGGGCTGCCGGGCTTCGCCAATTTTGCCGGTGAAGTCACCGTGCTCTTCGGTGCCTGGGACTCCCTGTCCGGCGTGGTCGTCGGCACGGCCTGGGGTGCCCTGGTGATTGGTGCCTTGTATGCCCTGCGAGCGGTTCGCCGGCTTCTACACGGCCCCATCGGTGCCCAGAGTGAAGCCATGAGCGACCTACCCCATTACTGGGCCAAGCTCCCTTACGTGCTGCTGGTAGGGTGCCTGCTGATTTTTGGCATCTTCCCGGGTCTGTTGACCGAAAAAATACGTGGCTCCATGGATGGCGTGGTGGCGACCATGGAAAAAGGGCTGCAGCAAGATGTAATTCTGCTTGCCAACGACACCCCGGAATGGAGCCAGCTCGAGGACTGAATTGAAGAAAGCCCATTGATGAATATTTCTGCCTCCCTCTTAGAAATTGCGGTCATCACGCTTGGAGTGATCGTCATGCTTGCCGATTTGTGGACCCCCTCTGCATACAAATCATGGCTCGGCAGGGTTTCGGCCATGGGACTGGCAGCCATCCTCCTTGGGAGTTTTGCGATGGAGGTGACCGAGACCATCGCGGCTTTTGGTGGCATGTATGTGCTCGACGGCTTTGCCTTGTTCTTCAAGCGATTTTTCCTCATTGCCACGGCCTTGGTCCTCCTGATGTCCTCCGAGTATGCCAAAACCTTTCGCAATGGAACCGGGGAATACATGTCCTTAAGTTTGTTCGCACTTTCGGGCATGATGTTTGCCGCATCGGCCAATCATTTTGCCCTGCTCTTTGTTTCCCTAGAACTGATCACTATCACCTTTTACATCCTGACCAGTTTCCAGCGGCATCAAACCATCTCTCTGGAGGCGGGGATCAAATACCTTATACTAGGGGCTCTCTCTTCGGCCTTCCTGATATATGGCATCGCACTGGTGTATGGGGCTTCGGGCACCATGCGCTTTGATGACTTGAGGGAAATCAGTGCCACCCTGTCCGACAATCCGCTGCTCCTGACCGGGTTGTTGATGATCCTTGCCGGGCTAGGTTTCAAGATAGCTGCCTTTCCATTCCAAATCTGGGCACCCGATGTCTACCAGGGCTCTCCGACCTCCACCACCGCCTTTTTGGCCGTCGGCTCCAAAGCGGCGGGTTTTGCTCTGCTCATGCGTTTGCTGTGGGTCGCGGTCCCAGATGTGGCCTTGCGCTGGGAACCCCTGCTCATGGTGATGGCGGCCATCACCATCCTTTATGGCAATCTCTGCGCCCTGCCCCAGCGCAACCTCAAACGACTGCTGGGCTATTCCAGCATTGCACATGCCGGGTATTTGATGATGGGGATCACTGCGATGAGCCTGAATGGCTCTAGCGCTATTCTCTACTACCTGGGAGGCTACCTCTTTACCGTGATCGCAGCCTTCATGGTCATCATTCTGGTCATGCAGCAAACCGGCGCCGAAGACATCATTCAGCTGGCTCAACTGCACCAGAGAGCTCCTGGGCTGGCAAGCGTGCTCAGTCTGGCCATGGTGTCTCTGGCTGGCATTCCACCCCTGGCTGGGTTCTTCGGGAAATTCCTCCTCTTTCGAGCTGTTCTGGAGCAGGCCAGCGTGCACAGGGCTTATTACATTCTGGTAGCGATTGCCATCATCGGTGTGGTGATTTCGCTGGTTTACTACCTGGGCGTAATACGAACCCTCTACTGGGAGAAACAGCAGCTTGTGCCTGAGGAAATTCACATTTCCCCAGTTTCTCGCTTCATCCTATGGGTCTGTGCGGTGATGATGATTTATCTGGGGATTCTCCCCAATCGCCTATTGGAAGCCGCCAACGCCGCAGTAGAATCCCTCAAGCTCTAGCACTTTAATCGGGCTTGCACCCGCCCTGCAGCCTAGGCATTTTCATCCAGCATCCAACCCGCCCGAATGCCCTCGTCTCGAGGTGTGGGTGTAGCACCCAATCGTATTCTCCAGGTGGCAAGCGTTCCCACCATGGCGGCGTTGTCCGTGCAGTAAATCGGTTGAGCCAAGCGGAATCTAAGGCCCTGGCGCTCGCAGGCCTGGCCGAGGGCCTCCCTCAGACCACGGTTGCAGGCGACTCCCCCGGAAACCGTCACCATGCCCACGGCATGTTTCTGAGCTGCGCGCAGGGTCTTGGCCACCAGTACGTCAGTGATCGCGGCTTGGACTGAGGCACAAACATCCTTGAGGGAGTCTGGACTCTGTAGCCTCTCAGGGTGCTTTTCAAGGTGATAACGCACGGCCGTTTTCAAGCCGCTGAAACTGAAATCGAGCGCGGAGTCCTTGAGCATAGGACGGGGAAAATCAATGGCCTTGGGGTTTCCTTCGACAGCCAGGCGGTCCATCACGGGTCCTCCCGGATAGGGAAGCCCGATCATTTTGGCGGTCTTGTCGAAACATTCACCCGCCGCATCATCGATGGTAGCCCCCACCACCCCATGATCCATGGGAGCTCGTACCCAGACCAGCATGGTGTGGCCACCGCTGACCACCAGACTGATATTGGGCTCGAAGGCCTCGGCCTCGAGGCGAGCTTCTTCAGGGTGGATCCAGGGAGAGTAAAGATGCGCTTCGTGGTGCTGCACCCCCAGAAGAGGCATCCCAAGTGCGAAGGCCATGTGCTGGGCTGCCTCATAACCCACCATGAGCGCTGGAGGCAAGCCCGGCCCCTGGGTGGCGGCGATCCAGTCCAGATCCTTCGCGCTCATCCCTGCATCGGAAAGGGCCTGGTCAACGACCGGAAGCACATTGGAAAGATGTTCCCGTGCGGCCAACTCTGGCACCACTCCACCATACTCGGCATGCACCTTTATTTGGGTGGCGACCACGTTGGAGAGAATCACTCCTTCCTGAACCACCGCAGCAGCGGTTTCATCACAGGAAGACTCAATGGCCAGGATCTTCATGATCCTGCACCGAGCAGAAAAAGACCTCGCAGCAAGTCTCGGGCACGCTCCAGCTGCTCGTCCTTCACCTGCTTAAGTCGGGCTTTTTCCTCGTCCGAAAATTGCATCAGGCGATCCACACCCCCGGGAGAGCGCTGATAAAACAAGGCTTCCAGGTCGTCATCAGAGACCGGCACCACAATGTCGGGCGTAATGCCTCGGCCGTGAATGACCTTTTCACTTGGCGTGTAATACTTGGCAGTCGTGAGGCGAAGCGCCCGGCCCTGAGAAACAGGAAAGATGCTCTGCACCGAACCTTTGCCAAAGGTCTGCTCCCCTAAGACCACCGCCCGGCCCAGGTCCTGCAGACATCCTGAAACGATTTCCGAGGCACTGGCACTGCCCCCGTTGACCAGGATCACCATGGGTAGATCAAGCAAGGGATCCCGCGAGGCCGAATAATGCTCACTTCGCATCCCTTCCTCCCTGCCTTGAGTAAAGACCACCAGTTGCCCGAAGGGCAGAAACTGCTCGCACACTTCCACTGCCTGATCCAGCAAGCCTCCAGGGTTACCACGCAAGTCCAGCACCAGCCCACGCATGCCTTGCTCCATAAGGCGATCCAGACCCCGACGAAGATCCTTGCCCGTCTGCTCTCCAAACTGGGTCAGCCAGAGATAGCCAATGCCATCCTCGGAAAGGTCAAAGCTTTGTTCCCCCATGCCATCCTTGACCGTCTCCACCTTGATGATAGCACGCTCCAGGGATACCTGACGGGTTTTTTCACTCGAAGGTCGGAAGAGCGTCAGGGTAACCTCAGTACCCGGTTTGCCGCGCAGGCGCTCCACCGCTTGTTGCAAGGTGATGCCCTGGGTACTACGACCTTCAATCTTAACGATGCGATCTCCGGAAAGCACACCGGCACGGTAGGCAGGGGTATCGGCCATGGGAGACACCACCGTCAGGTACGACTTGCCCTCTTCCATGGACACTACGATGCCCACTCCTCCGAATGCTCCTTCAGTGTCCTTCTTGAGCTCGTCATACTGAATAGGCTCCATGAATTCGCTGTGAGGATCCAGCGAAGAGAGCAGGCCCTTGAGCGACCGCTGCACCAGCTCCCCATAGCTGAGATCATCTCCTTCCACATAATCACTGCGGATGCGTTCCACCACCGAAGCAAAGAGCTCATACTGTTCATAGGGGTCGTCGCCACCTGCGGCTCGAGCCGTATCAACATACAGCAACCAGCCCACGGTGGCGTTTACCACCAGCAGTGCCATCACGGAGGAAAAAACAAGGGTGCGCTTCATTCAGTTACCGGGTGTACGTGCTCTGAAATCGTTTCAAACCTACGGTCTTCAACTTTAAGCTTGCCTCTTCTCCTTGGCAAGAAGCCAGCTTACAAAGGGCAGGTCAGAAGGATAGGTCACCTTAGGGTTGGGCTGGGAACTCTCCAACACCCAGACGGGGATACCCGCAAGCTCACAGGCAGCCGTATCATCGGTGAGTACTCGCCCTTCGGATCGCACCCTGGTCAGGGCCCTCACGATGAGTTTCATGGAAAACACCTGAGGCGTCTGCACTGCCCAGAGACCCTCTCGGTTCACCGTCTCTTCAATCCGAGCTCCATCATTCACGCGCTTGAGGGTATCGGCAACCCGGTGAGCGGCGACCACTGCGCCGTATCGTTCAGCTGCCTGGAAGCAGGCATCGATAAGGGCACTCGAGGTGCAAGGCCGAGCGGCGTCCTGAATCGCCACCCACTGGGTGCTGCTCGGACAGCCCTGAAGGCCTGCCCAAACCGAATCCTGACGCTCGGCACCCCCGTCAACGAACGTGTAGGGTTTCCTCAATCCGAGACGCTTTCCCAGAGCCTCAAACGTGGCACGCGACTCATTGCGCACCACCAAGACCACCTGATCCACGCTGGCAGCCTGATCCAGATGGCGCCAGGTGTGAGCCACCACAGGCAGACCGCCCAGCTCAAGCCAGATCTTGTCGCTTCCCATGCGCTGGCCTTTGCCGGCAGCCACCATCAACGCCACTTTCATCGTGAGAAAGATCATCCCTCATAGAGGACCGTCTGCCCACCAAAAATCGGAGGAGCAATAGGCATACAAACGACCAAAAGCTCTGCACAAGAATGCACCATGCGCCAAAAGCCTTAGGGCTCGCAGGCTTGGCATGGCAGAGTTTCCTTCAAAGTGGGTAGTTCCTGCGATAGAAGCACGAAGCGGAGAGTCCTTCAAGAACTGTAAACCATTCATTTTAATAAATTTACGATTCGATCGACGGCAGCCGATGACCTGCAAGACCATCCGTTTCCAGCTATGGATGGGGCATAGGTTGGATTTTGCTATTTATTTCTATCTGATTGTTTGTCTTTTTCTAAAATTTAAAAAATCCTTGGATGAATGAATTTTTTCATACCTACATACCATTAATCTAGAACAGATTAGACACATTAATAGAATAGATTGCATGATTGTTTATATTTTATTTTTGACTGTTAACTTTTCTACGCCGCTTTAGTAAAAAGTTTTTTAAGTATTTGAAGTAGGAAAGTTTCAAAGAGCTCGGTTGTTGGAAAAAAAGTGGACTCTTGGTTGGGAGGTCATAGTGTGTTTATACGCTGGTTCAGATAATTTATCCTCGAGAGCCGCTCTGCTTTTGCTGGACAACACAGGCGTTCTCACCAATGGACAGGTGAGAACGTCGTGCAACACCAAAAGTATCAGAGACAATACTTGGGGATACACCTTCAGTGTAGGAAACCTCAAAGACAACGGTGTCCAATCTGCCTACTACGGTCGCTTCAGGGTAGTAGGAGCAACGTTTTGTGCAGGAACCGACGGCGGGGAAGGTGATTATGCAGTCACGGTCTCGATATGGAACGCTAATGGCAGCGGTATACCAACTGAAACAGCCATTGCCACGGATACATGGATCCTGTCTTCTATCTCAAAATCAACCCCAGCCTATGCCAGCCATGACTTTGGCACCTCATCCAGTTTTGTGATGTCTGGTAACAGTAAATACTCACTGAATTTTAAGTTACATCCTACTCAACGGTCAGTAGTAGTAACCTCAGTGGGTCCCCACATCCACAGACAAACCAGTGGCCGGCTCCAGCAATGTATTTGTAAGCTCTATATCCTTCATCCAGTCGAATAATAGTTCATCGGCGGGCTCTTGGAGTGCTAAGACTTTCAGCAAAGAGCCTAGCCTCTACCTGAGTAACAGTGCCCCACGAATATGCCCTGATGGCAGGTCTGGGGCTCATTGGCTTTGGTATCTGGCAGCGGAGAATTAAGGGAATTACCAGCGCAAGCGCTTGATCGTATGTACGACCGGCCTGCGGTCGGTGCATGCTTGGGAACTCAGCCTTATCCCAGCCCTACCCCCTGAAAGAATCGTTGCGACGTGTCGCTTTGATCAGTGGGCCTTGAAGGTGCTTCCAGGCGCCATGGGATGCCCCGCAAGAAAGGCACTGGCTTCCATGACGCGCCCCCCCTGCCGCTGAAGACGCAGGATTTCAACGGCGCCTTCCCCGCAGGCCACTACCAGAAGACCCGCGGCCGAGGCAAGCAGACTGCCCGGCGGGTCTCCCTGCTCAGCCATGACACGCACTTGCAGGATCTTAAAGCGTTCGCTGTGCCCCACCGACCCCACCCAGTCGGCATGGCAACCCGGCCAGGGGTCCAGCGCCCGCACCTGACAATCGATCTGCTGGGCGCTTTGAGCCCAGTCGATCCAACCATCTTCCTTGGTGATCTTGCGCGCGTGGGTGGCTTGCGCGGCATCCTGGCTGCGAGGCTGTAGGGCTCCGGCCACAAAGTCCTTGAGATGCGTTCGCATCAATTGGGCTCCCAGTTCACCCAGTTGATCATGAAGGAGGGCTGCCGTCGTCGTCGCTTCAATGGGAATGGACTGAGTGGCAATGATGGGGCCCGTGTCCATCCCCTCATCCATCTGCATCAGGGAGACCCCAGTCTGCGCATCTCCATTCCAGATCGCCCATTGGATCGGCGCGGCACCTCGGTATTTAGGGAGAAGCGAGGTATGCACATTGACACAGCCCCTTCCCGGCATTTCCAGCACGCTGGATGCCAGCAGCTGCCCATAGGCCATGACGACGATGACATCGAGGTCGAGTGCTTGCAGCCAGCCAAGTGTAGCCTCGCAGCGACGTAAATTTGGGGGCTGGTGACAGGAGAGACTCAGGCGCTCGGCCAGAGCCTTGATGGGGGTCGGCTGAAGCACCAGCTTGCGCCCCTTGGGGCGATCAGGCTGGGAGACCACCCCCAACAAGTTCACCTCGGGCATCTCGCTCAGGGTGCGAAGGACGGGGCAGGCAATCTCAGCTGTTCCAAAAAAAACGGTTCGCATCGTCTAAAGCCAAGGTAGGACATGGCCTGACACCTGTCACTGTTCTTTGTGGAGAGGGCGCAATGCACCAAAGGTTTTCGGCCACCACCCTAAGGGTCTGCCTAGCCAGGCGGAGGCCTGGGCATGCTTGGAGCTCAGTGGGTATGGGTGGGCAATAGGGTGTGGATAGGGATTTTGTCTGATGGGCTTATCTGGAGTCAGGAAGAGAGAGCTATGGCGTCTGGGTCGTGGTCTTAAACGCCCAACAATGGATGCTCAAAAACTTCGCCTGAGAGACACACACTCTCACCTGAGCACTCGATCAGACCTCACATAACCCATCCTGCGTCAGCTCCCTGGAGTGTGACACTACTTCCGTTTGACCTCAATGGTCATGATCTCCCCAAATGCCAGCGTTACCTCTTGCGCACCCTGCGAGCGCAGGAAAAGATCCTTTGCAGAAATACGAGTGATACGAGTGGCAACCACTTCCTTTTTGACGGTCTTGAAGGCAAGCACCAGCCCCTTGATCTTGGGAGATGGCACCGCTCGAAAAAACTCGGAGAAAGTCGTTTCGAAAAAACTCTTGGTAAATTCGGTATCATTGCTCGAAAAAACCTGCCCTTCAAGCCCACCTTCGGCAGCTCCCCCCTTCTTGGCCAGACCAACGCCCAGTCCCGACTTGGCACCCGTACCCGGCGCAGGAGGGGGAGGTGGGGGGGGGGGAGCTCCACCAGATGATGGAGCTGCAGGCACTTCAGGCGCTGAAGCAGCGTGCGATTCCTCTACCATCGGAGGCATGCAGGCAAAAAGAATCGGCCCAAAAACGGGAAAAATGGCAGAGACACCACAAACCACGGCCACTGGGCGAGACATGAACTGGGCAATGTGAAATGCCGCGTAAAGGTTCCCAAAATAGACCGCCAAGACCAACAGAAGGCCGATAGGAGAACCCAAAGAGGCAGCAAAGGAACCATCCTCATTGGTGACCGCCTGCAGTGGGCGTTCAGGATCCCGAACGTTGATGATGGGAGGCTGAATTTCCTCCTCAGGAAGTTCTAGGTAAGGATCGACCAACTGATCGTATCCTTTTGCCAGGTAGCTGGGCTGCTGCTTGATCCACTTGAGGGTCTCCTGAGAGAGATACACCAGCTCGATGCGCTCGGAGAAATCTCCGCGGTTCTTGCGCACGATGAGCGTTTCCTCATCCATGTCGGCGATGTAGCCCTCTACAACATTGCCGTTTTCAAGGGTGAATGCGTGAGTTTCAGCTGCTTGAGCGACAAGCCCCCAGGAAGAGGCCCAGACCACAACAAGCATGGATAATAGTTTTTGCATCTCGGTAAAATTAGCAGGATATGTGCCCTAAAGGAGGTAGACTCTAAAAAAACGAGATCTGAAATCAATCCTAATTCCCCATGAATCCACCAGGTGAAGGCCCAGGTAGAGGGTAGATGGTCGCCCCCGTCCAAGGCGACGTTTTACCCGTCTGCCAAAGCAGCATGGATTCGATCAGGATTCCGAGCGAGCCAATTCCTGATTGCTTCCCAGGTCGACGATCCTGAATTCCTCGTAGTGATAAGAAGGATCGGGTCGGAAGGAGAGCTTTCCAAAGTACTTTTTCTCCATCTGAATCACGATTTGCTCATCCTCGGTCCGCAATCGGTTAAAGACCTTTGGATTGACCACGATCATGAGCTGATAATCGGACTCATCCCGCTGGCGCTTTTTGAGGATTTCACCCAACTTGCGCTGAATTTCTACACTCATGGTCACCACGCTCTTGACCTTGCCCTTACCCTGACAATAAAAACAATCGTCGTTGACCGAGGCACGAACGCTTTCTGTCTGTCTCTGCCGGGTCATTTCCATGAGCCCCAGCTGGGAAATCGGAAGAACGTGTGTTTTGGATTTATCCCGTTTCAGACCCTGCTTGACCTTGGAATACACCTGCTGCTGGTCCTTGCGGGATTTCATGTCGATGAAATCAAGGATGATCAATCCCCCGATATTGCGCAGGCGCAATTGGCGTGTGATTTCCTGGGCTGCCTCCAGATTGACCTTGAGAATCGTTGAATCCTTTTCCTTCTGACTGCTCTTGTGGCGGCCCGTATTGACGTCAATGGCCACCAGCGCCTCGGTTTCGTCAATCACGATGTAACCACCGCTCTTGAGATGTACCTGACGTGATAAAGTCGACTGCAACTGCCGACTGATGCCAAAACGATCGAAGATGGCCTGGGTGTCCTGATACCATTTGACCTTTTTCACCGATCGTTGAGAAATACGGCCAATGGTCTCCTGAATCCGCTGATAGGCAGCCTTCGAGTCCACCACGATACGCTCCACATCTTCGGTGAGAAAATCGCGCACCGTGCGCTCAATGATGTCAGGTTCCTGAAACACGCATACCGGCGATTTCTTGTGGCTGATGGCGTCCTGAATGCGTTTCCATTCCTCCAGCAGATAATGGAGGTCTCTGACGAAGAACCGATGCTTCTGGCCCTGGCCCGCAGTTCGGATGATCACGCCCATACCATCAGGGATGGTCAATTCACGGACGATCTTCTTCAGTCGCTTACGCTCCTGACCGTTGTCGATCTTGCGAGAGACCCCCGATTGATCGGAAGTGGGCAGCAGCACCAGAAAGCGACCAGGAATAGCGAGATTGGTAGTGATGCGGGGGCCCTTGGTACCAATCGGCCCCTTGGTGACCTGAACCACGATTTCACTTCCTGCTGGATAAAGGCGCGGAATGTCCTTTTGGGTGATCTTGGGCTTTTGCTTGCGTCCTTTCTTACGTTCCACAATCTCGATGTTGCTATCAAAATTATTGGGGACGATGTCCCAGTAATGTAGGAAAGCATTCTTTTCAAAACCGATATCCACAAAAGCTGCCTTAAGACCATCTTCAAGGTTCTTGACCACTCCCTTGTAAATGCTGCCTACCAGACGATGCTCTTCGTTGCGCTCGATGGTAAACTCCTCGAGCGTTCCCTCCTCCAGCACCGCAACCCGGGATTCCAGCGGCTCGGCATTGATGATCAGTTCCTTGTGACTCTTGCTCAGGGGAATGAACACGCGTTTGACTCTTTCGATCACCTTGTCAGCAGTCGCTTTGATGGTTTCCACAATCCCCTGTGGGGGTTGGTCCGGCACTTCCACCGGTTCAAACGGCTTTTCGGGTTCCCTGGTGCGTCCCTTACGCCCACGTCGATTGCCCTGGCCTCCCTGCTTGGCCTTGGCAGGTGCTGCTTGGGAATCAGCAGATTTTTTCTCCTCTCGCTCCTTGATGGCCGCATCACTGATATCCGGGGGCAGACCAGCAGCCAGATTTTCTGACCGTTGGATTTCCCGACTGTGGCGGCTTTCATCAAAGACCAGTTCGTCATCCGAGGTCACATTTTCAATGGCCTCGGCCCTGGCAACGGCAGCTGCCTTCTGGGCTTTTTTGTTTTTCGGGCCAACCCCAGTGGAGGGTTTGAACCTCATGCCACCACTCCGGCGGCGATTACCTTTACGTTGATTCATGATAGAATAAGTTAATAATTTCTTTGATACTGTTTGATATTTTGAAGAAAACCCAAGGCCATCAGGAAACTGATGGCCGAGGAGCCTCCTGCACTGAGCAGAGGCAAAGGCAAGCCCGTTACGGGCAGGAGCCGTATATTGACTCCTATGTTGATGAAAACATGCGTGAACCAGAGGGTAACCAGACCAATGGCCAGCACCCTTCCCAGCCCATCACGCGCCTGGGAAGCGATGAAAAGACCACGTACGAGGATCACCCCATACAACACGACCACGGCAACGCTTCCCAGGAAACCCCATTCCTCGGCGATCACCGAGAAGATGAAGTCGTTGTGAGCCACTTTTTTGGGGAGGTAGCCCAATGCGTTTTGGGTCCCCTCACACCAACCCTTGCCGCTCCAACCCCCGGAGCCCACCGAAATAAGAGCCTGATCCACGTTGTAAGTGAATTTCCGCTCTTCAAGATCAGCACGTCTCCTCTCATTCGGAGTGGAATCAGCCGAGGCAAAAGGCATGCCAAGGTAAACCCGTATGCGATTGGTCTGATAGTGTTCGAGTTGAAAGACCGGGATCAACCTTGGGTAGAACAAGGCATCCAGCAATACCAGAAGCACCATAGCCGAAGCTGCGAGAAGCAACCGGATCAGATACCTTCTGGGGATGCCTGCCAGGAACATCATGGCCAGGCCGACAGGAATGAAGACGATGGAGGAACCCAGGTCCGGCTCCAACAAAATCAGCCCCATGGGCAGGGCGATCATAATCAATGTCCGAAGCAAAAGATGCGGTGCCCGCAGCTCATCGGAAGGGCGACTGAGGAAATGAGCCAGACTGCAAATGGTAGCAATCTTGGCAAACTCGCTGGGCTGAATCGCCAAGCCACCGACGGAAATCCAGCGCCTGGCCCCGAAGCGCGGCTCGTACAAGAAGACGATCAACAGCAGAAGAAGACTTAGCCAGTAACACACCATCGACCAGCGGGCGATCACGTGATAGTCGAAGGCACAAAGGGCCGCCGCGATCCCCAGCCCCAGTAATGAGGCAGCCATCTGGCGCACAAAAGGGTGTTGATACCAGTGCGTGATTTCTCCCAATCCATGCACGCTTGCTGCACTGTAGATAAAGGCGATTCCGATAGCCGCCAAAAGCAGCGCCGGTAACCACAGCCATCCGTCAGGGCGGAACCACCACGTTTTAGAGGGCGCGTTCATGAGGACCGAAACTCCATTTTTGCCTACGTGGCACAATGGGTTGAGGTTCGGGCAATTCCTTCAAGGTTTGATACATTTTGCGGGCCAATGGCGCGCAGCTCGTACCACCGGAAATGCCATCATCGACCAGCACCACCACCGCATAGCGTGGATGATCATGGGGGGCGTAGGAAACAAACCAGGTTTCCTTGATTTTGCGACCATCGAGGCGACGTTCTGTTTCCGCCGTTCCGGTTTTCCCTGCTACGAGGTAACCCGGGATTCGGCAGGGCGCCCCGGATCCAGCGGGATGCTCCACATCCTGCAACATCGCATGCTGAAGGATGGCGAGATTCCCGGAAGCAGCACTCAGTTGAGCTCGTATGCGGCCTTTGGGTGCGAACTCAAATTGCTTACCGAGAATCGGGTCCAGAACTTCCCATCCCGCCACCAATCGAGGCCAGAAGACCTTGCCGCCATTGGCAATGGCAGAGGTCATGACAGCCATTTGGAGGGGCGTCACCACCACCTTGTCCTGCCCAATGCTCAAATTGGCTGTCTCTCCAGGATGCCATCCCTTGGCCACCAGGGATGGGGTAGGGAAAAACCCGGAAGCTTCTTGCCCTGGCAGTAGGCCCGTTTCCTGACCCAGAAAAAATTGATCCCCCCATCGGATGATGTTGTTCATCCCAAGCTTTAAACCGTAATGAATGAAGTAGGCATTGCTGGATTTGTAGAAGGCTCGATAGAAATCAAACTGGCCATAGCCTGCAGTATCAGCAATGCGCCGTTGGCCCACCATGATGTAACCATCTCCCTGAAAGGAACTAGCTGGATCTATCAATCCCAATTCGAGTCCTGCCAGCCCTATCAACATCTTGAACGTGGATCCCGGCTGATACTGGCCATGGGTCGCTCGGTTGAACAAAGGCTTGGGCCCCTTGGGATCCACCATGGGCTCGTAAACGCTGGAGGGCAAATGGCCAACAAACAGGTTGGGGTCAAAAGTTGGGGCCGAAGCCATGGCCAGAATATCCCCATTCTGACAATCCATGACGATCATGGCACCCCTCACATGGGGGTCGTAGTGCCTCAACGCCTCTTCGGCGGCCCGCTGAATGCGACTATCCAGGGTGAGGGTGAGGTTTTTGCCTGGAAGGCTGGGCAACCAGGCTTCTTCCTCTTCCCGGTAAATTAGGTTGTTGACCAGGATCGATTTCGCCCCGGGTTCTCCGCGGAGTTCCTCCTCATAAACCCGCTCCAAGCCAGAAATGCCGATGAAATCAGGGAACTCATAATCATAAGTCATTTTCAGTTCAGGACCTTCCTCCGAAGCTTGACGACTGCGCGGACGCATGTATCCCAACAGATGAGAAGCCAAAGATCCCTGCGGGTAGCGCCTGGAAGCCCTGACTTCCATATCAAAGCCCTTGAGCCTGGAACCTTGTTCCATGAAGCGTGCCATTTGCTCTCGAGAGAGGTCTTCAAAAACCGGCATGGCCACGTATCGGCTGCGGGCGTAATGCTCCTCGAATCGTTTGCGGATCAGGCGACTGGGTTGCCCCACCACCAGACTGGCCCGATACACCGCATTGCTCACGGCCTGGTAACGCGCATCCTTCTGAAGGCTCAGGCTCTGGGCGGTCGTCAGCTTGCGATCGGCCTTCAGCCCAGCGTAGGTTGTCCGAAAATCTTCGCGAAACTGATCCAGATATATGACGATGTTGAAGACAGGCTCATTTTCAGCAAGCACCTCTCCCTGCCGGTCAAAAATCATACCTCTCGGTGCCGGCAGTCGAACGGTGCGGTGGGATTGCACCTCGCGATAGCGCTCGTATTTGTCAAAAGACAACACCTGAACATGCCAGAGCCGGACAATGATCAACACCAGTGAGAGCAACATGAAACCGCCCAGCCAGAGAAGGCGGTGATCCGATCGTTTCATTGGGCTGAGAGTGATCATTTCCAGACTGAGCGATAAAAACGACCGCGTTTGACTTGCACCACTGAACGATAGCCAGCCGAAGGCAGCGGATGCGCCAGCAAGAGACGATCCAGCGCACGAAGGAGGATGAATGCCATAGGGCCACCCAAAGCACATAAGGAGGCATTGAACACAGCTTGCCAGGCAAAAGACCAGCCTAGCATGGGATGATGACGCCCCATCCACAACAAGGCTGCACCAAACACCATGCTCATGGCAGAGGCGAGGGCACAGAGCATGGCTTCGCCGATCCAGTGGCCGCGAAGAAGCACGCCCTGAACTCGCTGCAAGCAAAGGACGGTCAACAACCAACTCACCCATGAAGCTCCGAGGGGGTTGGCTGAAAGCAGATCCACCCAAATACCGGCCACCAAACAAAAGCCGAGGACATAGGAGCGGCTGAATACCGCAGCATAGGCCACCCAGATAGGCAACAGATCCACTTGGGAGTGCCAGTAACCTTCGACAAGCCAGGCTCGGGACTGCGCATAACCCAAAACCAGGGCAAGGATCAGAAACAGAATGAAATGAAGGTGAGGCATGTGCATCAGGACGCGCAACGGTCAGTTCCTATTCCAGTTGGTCGTCGGTCTCCTTTCTGTTCTGAGACAAAGGCAGCCAAACCGTCTCAAGTTCGTTCAAATCGACCCCGAGGATGACTCGAGCCTCCACAAAGAGCTCGGACTCCGCAGGACGACTGTCCACGATCCGGCCGACAGGAATACCTTTTGGAAAGCCTCCTCCCATGCCACTGGTGACCACCTGACTCCCGGGCTCCAACCGAACATCGACTGGCAAGTGCTGAAAGGAAACCATGCGAGGATTCCATGCGGATTGGGGCCCCTCCATGATGGTCCCATGCGCGGCTCGCAAGGGCTTAGCTGCCGCGGCAGACTCCAGCATGGCTGCCACGCGACAGTGAGGATCACCTACAAGGCGCACCAGGGACCTCCTGGCTTCCACTTGCTCCACCTTGCCAACCAGCCCCTGAGGGCAGAGCACCGGGGTGTTTTCCATCACTCCATCGGAAGATCCACGGTCAATATACAAACTTCGCCACCAGTTAAACGGATCCGCTACTTGAATGCGCGCCGGGATCATCTGCCAGGGCTGTTGGGATTCCCACCCCAGTGATTGGCGCAGAGCTTGGTTTTCCTGCTCCATGGCACGTTTCTGAAGGAGGGATATTCTGGCGTGCTGGAGCTCCTTGCGCAATTGACGATTCTCCTCCCAGAGATCTGCCTT
>Ga0163109_10000927_pt1 | contig 23042 bp, 21 predicted proteins | sample CRUFie1St13metaG_FD_108704 | JGI IMG/M metagenome (GOLD analysis project Ga0163109, IMG submission 108704) | Marine microbial communities from the Costa Rica Dome - CRUD Field 142mm St13 metaG | ecosystem: Environmental > Aquatic > Marine > Oceanic > Photic zone | place: Costa Rica: the Eastern... | reverse complement strand
TTACCGTACGAATATACCTAGCAGAATTATCTCTAGAAATATCATGAAAGACTTTCTTTTATCTAATAAATCATTGCCCAGAAATTTAAAATGAAAAAAGTTAATATTCTAAATAACCAATTTTTAATTGAAAGCCCATTAACGACTAATAAAGTCATATTGATGATTAAATTCTTTATGAAGCAGGGACTGTTTTTTGGCACTGATTTTTTTAAAAAATCTTTTTCCTTTTTTTTTATAAATTTCCTTATAAAAAAAACAATCCAAACCAATCTTCCAAAAAAATTAAGAAAAACTTTGTATTCCGTTTTAGAAGATAATTATGAAAAAAAATATAAACTTATAGGGCTAGTTTCATTAAGCTTTGGAGGATATATTGGAATAATAAAAATAAAAGAAAATTATTTTATTTTAAGAATTACTTATAATAAAAATCAAAGAAATGAAAAGGAAAAAAATGGCATTAAAATTTTTTCTCAAATAACAAAACTTAAAGTTCCTAAACTAATTTTTTTTGAACAAATAAATGGATTCGATATTTCTATACAAACAGCTTTATATATTCCTTATTTTAGAGATTTCTACGTGCCAAGTAAACATATATTATTAAATACTTTAGGAGTAATTATTAATGAGAAAAGTTATGATGGTTTAATATCTGAAAGTAAAGGCTTTAGGAAAACAATTCAATTTATAGAATCAAATTTACATGATTCACCAAAATGGTTTAAAAGTTGGTTTTTAAATTTTGAATGGCTAAATTTGGATAAACTTATTGGTATTAATTCTATTGGCCCTATACATGGTGATATTAATAAGAATAATTGTTGGTATAAAAATAGTACTTTATTTCTAGTTGACTTTGAAATGTTCGAAGATAGTTCACCAATGTTCATTGATTTAATAAAATGGAAATTATTTGGAGACCTTAATTTAAAACCATCTGTTATTTCAAAGAGAGTTAAAAGAGTTTTAAAAAAAGGTATACAAGAAACTGATTTAAGACAGTATGGATTTGATAACTTCAACAAAAAAGAAGATCTTAGAGCTGGGATTCTCCTTATAACTTTACTTTTTGAATGTTACTGGATTTTAAAAAGAAATATCTCTTTTAGAAATTCTTATATGCATGCAATCACAAGTAATATAAAGTATCTTATAGATTTTTTGAATTATTAATATTTCACAAGACTAATACAGTGTTATAAACATTTCATTTATTCAAAATAAATTAAATACAAAAAGATTATCAAGTCAAAAAATTATAATTTTCTTATCTTTAATACTAAAGAAATTATATTTTTGACTTTTATAAAAACTTAATTTAGAAAGTAAATTGATGAAAAAAGGAAATAATTATATTTTTGATCTTAATTTTTTAATTATCTGCCTTAATTTAATTTTAGTTTTAATTGGGAAATACATGTTGATTAAAGTATAAAAGATTGCCTTTAAATGATAACTAATACCTTTAACATATTTTCTATTATTGAAGTCATATGCAGTAGTAGGACACCAAAATTTTTCTTTCAATTGATCATCAATAATAAGATTATTATTATCATCTTTTAATAAGATAGTAAATAAATTTATATTTGATATCACTTTATCAGTTAAGTGACCTTGAATAATCGAGACCGAATTATTTCTCTTAGCTAATTTAGATGGTAAGAATTCAAAGCTTATACTTAATCTGGATTTTTTACATGAGTTTCTTCCATGAATTCCATAAGCATTAAATAAAACAAGAGACCCACTTTTTGCTTCGCATTCTTTAATTTGATTTGATTTAAATGTTTTATTCTTATTTGATATGTAGTGTGTTACCTTATGATCATTGTAATGAGACCCTTTTAAATACCTAAAAGCTCCTGAATTCTTATCTGAGTCACTTAAATAAATAATCCCTCTAAACATTCCTATTTTAGAAAAATTTAGATTATCAGAATGTAGACTTATTTCATTTGGTTCTGAATCTAGAGATATAGAAAGCATTGTCAATTTTAAATCTATGTTTTTTTCAGAATTATCAAAGGATTTTCTTATTAAATCTTTTATTTGTATTGCATATTCAAGTAAATTAGTACTTCTTATTACATTTGCAGCATCTGGTATATCGAAACTTTCTCTATTCAATGATTTATTTTTAATTATTACGCCAAGTCTGGAAAGACTTTTTGATGAAGAAGAAATAATATCAATTTCTTGTTTTATCTTTTTAACTGTATCATTTGATAAAAAGTTATTAATAACAACAACGCCCTCATTAAGGAGCTTTTGAGAAGTGTTAACTTTTGATTTTAAATCTTTTTTTAATTCCATTTAAAAATTAATCTTGTACATAATTTACTATATTTATAAATTAACTTAAGGTAAAATTTAATATCTTAATTTAAAATAGATAATCCATGTTATGTGTTTTTTGATTTGCTTTTTAAAACTAAATTTTATAGGATATTATGGAAAATAAAATAAAAATCCTTTGTCCATTATGCAATAATGCATCTTCAAAGGATTTGGGGAAATCAATAGAAACTTTTCATTTTTGTGATAAGAAATTTTCACATCCTATAAACTCCGGAAGATTACTAAATTGTAGTTATTGTGGCTTGTCCTATAGATTTCCATTACCTAAAGAAAGTTTTTTGCTTGAAATGTATTCAAATACTAAATCAACCGTCAGTTGGGCAATGGATACAAACAATAGAGAAGATTATAAAATTATTGCGCATAAAATAAACTCTATCAATTGTAAAAATATACTTGAGATAGGATGCTTTAATGGTTCACTTTTTCATTATATAAATAAAATATATAAGCCTAATAATGAATACAAATGGTATGGGATAGAACCGTCCTTGGAAGCTTCTCAAATCGCCTCCAAGCTTGGGATTGAAATTGTAGGGAAATCAATTACTGAAAAAGGAAGTCAAAAAAATGTAAAATTTTATGATTTGATTATTGCTATTGATGTATTTGAACATTTAGTTAATCTTCAGGAATTTCTAGAAGTAGTTTATAAATTGTTAAAACCTGGAGGACACTTAATTTTGTCAACTGGAACTACAGATAATTTATCAGAAAAATTTTTGCCCTATTGGAATTATGCCTGTATGCCCGAACATATTACTTTTCTAAATTACAAGACCACTAAATATATTTCTAAAAAATATAGATTCAAATTAAAGTCTTTCGATACTTATAAAAATTTAAAAAATTTGTCAATTTTTTCTTTATTTAAGTTAATCTTTCGTTCTTGTACTTCAATCTTTTTAAATTTGATCTCTTGGAAGATATTAAATATAAAGTTTAAAATAATAAGGTCACTAGGTTGGGCACCATTATTCAAAAAAGATCATTGTGTAGTTACTTTTGAAAAAAGAAACTAAATTATTAATTAGTTATAGAATTTCCCAAAATTATTTTTGAAACATAAAAATTTTTAATTAGATAATTAACATTTGATATTTTATTACTTTTTAAAAATTGTCAACTTAAAAGATTGTATAATTTACTTCTTGTTATTTAAAAATCATGCTTAATTTTATATCAAATTACTTAGATGAAGTATCGCAAATTGCTTCAAAAATTGACCATGAAGAAGTTTCTAAAGTTGCTGAAGAGTTGATAAAAATTAGAGATAACAAAGGAAGAGTTTTTTTTATTGGAGTTGGTGGCAGTGCAGGAAATGCCTCTCATGCTGTATGTGATTTAAGAAAAATAACAGAAATTGAATGTTATGCACCATCTGATAATATTTCTGAACTAACAGCAAGGGTTAATGATGAAGGTTGGGAAACTATTTTTAGTGAATGGTTAAGGATTAGTAACCTTTCTTCAAAAGATGCGGTTTTTGTTTTGTCGGTTGGGGGTGGAAGTCTTGAAAAAAATATTAGTCCAGGATTAGTAAAAGCAATAGAGTTAGCTAAAAATAGGAAAGCTAAAGTATTAGGTATTATTGGAAAAGAAGAAGGCTTTACGAGAGAATCTGCAGATGCTTCAATTTTAATACCTTGCATAAATAAAAATCATATAACCCCACACTCTGAATCATTCCAAACTGTCTTATGGCATCTTTTTGCCAGTTTGCCAAACCTTAAAGTAAATCAAACAAAATGGGAGTCTGTTGTTAATTAAAAATATTATTTAGAAAGAAGTTTTATTAAAAGTTTAGTCAAACTTTGATGATCAGGAACACAGTAATCAGCCAGTTTAATTCTTGATTTTGATTTGTAAATCGTTCTACAACCAGCATAAAACCCAGCTTGAATATCCTTTTCCCTATCTCCAATTAAAAAACTTTTGGAAAGATTAATTTTGAGATCTTTTGATGCTTTGAAAATCATTCCAGGAGATGGTTTTCTACAATGACAAATTCCATCTTCACCATGATTGCAAATATAAGAAAATTTAATATCTAATTTATTACAAATAAAACTATTAATTTTATTTAGATTATCTAAATCTACACTTCCTCTTGCTGCATCAGGTTGATTAGTAATGATTACTGGTATATAAGAAAATTCTTTTGCAATTTCAAGTAACTTCCAGGATTCATTAAAAATTTCAATTTCTGAAATTTCCCACGGAGGTCTTCCAAAAACTAATTTATTTAATATTCCATCTCTGTCGAAAAATATAGCTTTATTTATGTATTTTGTGTCAAATGGTTTATCAGGAATTAGTGAAACATTGTTATTTTGCGATATTTTCATTCTATAAAATAATCTGCCAAATCAGAATCTCTTTTGAACATTTGTACTGTCTCTAAAGAGAACTTTGTTAAATCATAATCTTTTAATCTTAGTTTAGATATTAGCTCAGGAGTTAGGGTAATAATATCGCATCCACAATCTATTGCTTGATAAACATTAAAAACTTCCCTTGTGCTAGCCCATAATAAAGAGATATTCTTTTTATTGTTTTTTTTAATTTTTTTCTTAAATTCTTTAAAAATTAAAGTTGGGTCTTTTCCTGTGTCTGCAATGCGACCTGCAAAAATTGATATATAAATATCATTGTTAGTATTATGAATCATTAAACATTCTTCGATTTGAACTCTAGTTAATACTGCAGTGATATTAATTTGAATATTCATATTTAATAGCTCTTCAATAACACTAATAGAGCTTATTCCTTTACTGTTCACAATTGGTATTTTTACTTTTACATTAGTTCCTAAACTAGAAAGTATTTTAGCTTGCTTAATCATCTCATTATGATTATCCGCAAAGACCTCCAGAGAAATAGATTTACCCCTAGCAGCTGAAACAGCGGCAGCTGCAAAATTCATATAATTAATAACACCTGCTCCTCTCATTAAAGTTGGATTAGTTGTTATACCATCAATAAGATCATCATTAGCAAGTTTAATAATCGAATCAAGATTCGCACCATCGGTATAAATTTTAATTTCCCCTTGTTTAGCTTTAAACATTTTTCAAAAATTTTTTTGCATTTTTAAGAGAATACTCTGTCCCAATTTCGATATATCTTTTCTTAATTTCATAAAAAAAAGCATTGCCTCCCTTGCTTAAATAACTCTGAACCAGAGATAAATCAAATTTATCAGGTAAATCAGCTTGAAATACTTTTTTGTTAAAAACCAATGCTCCGTAATCAATATAATTTCCATTATTTTTATATAATTTTTTGTCATACACACAATCGAGTAAATTGTCCTTATTTCTTTTGCAAATTAAATTGGGAGTTTCATAAGTTAATTTAGAAGATGAAATAGTCATAGTCATATCCTTCTTAAAATTTTTATGAATATCAAATAATTCTTTATAGTCCAAATCAAGTATTGTATCGCCATATTGTACTATAAATTGGTTTTGAAGATAGGACAGACTATTTTTTATAGCTCCTCCTGTTCCAAGCAAAGATTTACTATCTTCAATTGAATAGGTGTAATTAATACCTATTTTTATTGTTGATAGAAACTCTAAATATTGTTCACTAAATTTTCCTAGACAAAAATGAATATTATTAGGTTTAAATGGAATAAGAGAATTAATTAAGTATTCCATAAAGGGTTTTTTATTAATAATTATTAAACCCTTTGGAATATTTTTACTTATTTCACCTAATCTTTTTCCCTCTCCCCCACATATAATTACAATTTGCATTTTAAGTTTCTACTACATGGACTCCAAGATTATCAAAATCAAAACTAAGCTCTTTGAGTTTTAATTTACTCATTGCTTCTCTAAGTTGAGTCTTATTGTTAGTTACAAAGAGTAAGAATCCTCCGCCTCCAGCTCCCACTAATTTACCTCCAATAGCTCCATTTCTAAGCCCAATATCAATAAAGTTTTTAACATCATTAGGGCACATATCCGAACTTCTCTTTAATTTCTGATCCCAATGATCTTTCATAATTAAGCCATATTGATTTATATCTCCTCGTAATAAGAGATCCTTTGATATTTTTCCCATTTCTTTTACTGCATCAAGATTTTTAATCATTTCTTTATCTAAAAGAAGAGTTTTTTTATTTTGATTTTCAAGAACTTTAGATGCTCTTCTTCTATATCCTGTATAAAACAAAGCTAGTGATTCCTTAAAAATATTTAAATTATTTTCTGAAATAGGAAGACGATTTATTTCAACTGAGTCATCTTTATGAAAAATAAATTCACAAATTCCTCCGATAGCTGAAGCATATTGATCTTGTTTACCAATAGGTTCATTTAATCTATCAATTTCAATTTGGCAGGCAAGTTTGGCAATTGAATGATTCGAATTATATTCTCCATTAAAAACTTGAATTGCTTTTAATGCTGAAACGGTAAAAGCACCGGAAGATCCTAATCCTGTACCAGCAGGAATATCTGCTAAAGTTGATAACTCAATGCTATATGGTTTTTCCCAATCTCTCATCATTATTATTTCTCTAAAGATTCTGTGTTTTATTTCAGACGGGTCTTTCACTTTTTCAATATCTGAGTATTTAAGAATTATCCCATCTTCATATGGTTTAATCGCTGAGGTATATATGTATTTGTTTATAGCTCCAGAAATAATATAACCTCCATATATTCTGTAATAGGAGGGCAAATCAGTACCACCGCCGCCAATACTAATCCTTAAAGGACTTCTAGCTATAAACATTTCTAAAAATAAATCTTACCAAAAACATACAATATTTTTTGGAAATTATATAAATTTAATGATAGCATTGTAAGACTATTTGAATTGCGGAATATTTGAAAATATTAATTTATAGCTTGAATTTTTTTCCAGAGAAAGTAGGGATAGGAAAGTATTCTGGTGAGATGGCTTTTTGGCTTGCAAAAAAAGGCATAGAAGTTAAAGTTATAACTTCGAATTGCTACTATCCTCATTTCAAAATTAATAAAAATATTTATTTAGAAGAAAAATATGAGAACCTAACAATTTTAAGAACGCCTATTTTTCTCCCAAATAAATTTAATGGGATAAATAGAATATTTCACTTTTTTAGTTTTTCTATTTTAAGTACGCCTTATTTAATTTCAAATCTTTTTTGGAGACCTAATATAGTTTTTTTAATTTCTCCAACGATAATTTGTGCTCCTTTAACATTAATTTTTAGTAGATTAACAATTAATAAAATCAAAACATGGATACACATACAAGATTTTGAAATAGATATCGCCTTTAATTTAGGTTTAATAAAAGTAAAATTTATTAAAGATTGCATCTCCAAATTTGAATCCAAAATTATAAATAAATTTGATCATGTCAGTACAATAAGTAGAAATATGATTAAAAAATTAAAATATAAAAAAATAAGATCTGATAAATTATACTTATTTCCAAATTGGGTTGATACAGGTTTTCTTTATCCAATAAATAAAAATAAGAAGTTGGAAAATAAATATAGAAAAGAATTAGGTATACCAGATGAAGCCATAATTATTATGTATTCCGGCTCTATGAATGAGAAACAAGGTTTTGGATATATTATAAATGCAATAAAAAAAATAGACTCTAATAATATATTTTGGATATTTGGAGGAGAAGGACCTAGTAAAATCAGGCTTCAAAAGGCAACTAAAAAGTATAAAAACGTAGTCCATTTAAATCTTCAACCTAACAGCAGCCTAAATGAATGGTTAAATTTAGGAGATATACATCTTGTACCTCAAAAATCATCTATAAAAGAATGTGCACTACCTTCAAAGATTTTAGGTATTATGTCTTGTGGTAAACCATTTGTTGCAATGGCGAATGCTAATAGTGAACTTGGTAAATATGCTAATCATGGTGGGATAAGAGTTGATTATGGTAATTCAGATTCGTTTTTATTAGCAATAAAAAGATTAATAAAGGACCCACAACTTAGGGAACAATTAGGTAGAAACGGCAGAAAGTTAGTAGTTGAAGAATTTTTTATAGACAACATACTTAAAAAATTCATAACTCAGACAAATCAATTAATTAAAAGTTAATTTGTTAATCAAAAAAAAGATGAATCAAATCAAAGAATTTTCTAATCATTCAATTCTAATTATTGTAAGAGACATAAGTAGTAAATCTGCAGGATTATCTATAAGTACTTTTTTACGAGCAAGAGCTCTTAGTTTAATTGAAAATACAAAAGTAAAGATTTTAACCTCATCAAATACTTTAGATAGAGCAGATTTTCAAAGACTGAATAGAGAAAAAATTAATTTTTCTCTATCTTTTTATAGAGAAATTATTCCAAGAATTCCTTCAATCTTTTCAATATTTAAAATTTTCAAAGATATAAAAAATTCCTCGATAATATATATTTATTCTTTTTATCAACCTATTTCATATTTAAGTTTTATACTAGGTAAATTATTAAAAAAAGAAATATGGTTTAGACCTCATGGTTCACTAATGTATGCCTATACAAGAAATTTTTCTACATTAAAGAAAATTTATACATATTTTGAATTACTAATTTACTCTTCTTGTAGATATATTGTTTTATCAAGTAATATTGAAAAATATGATTTTATAAAATTTACTTCTAAGCATATACTACAAAAAACTTTAGTTGAGAAACTTAGATTATCTACTGACTCATTCAACATTAATAAAAACGACAAATTTTTTACAAATAATAAATTCAATTATAATCATTCAAAAAGATCAATAGACATTATTTTTCTTAGTAGATTAATAAATATAAAGGGGGTATCATTACTTTTAGAAGCATTAAAAGTTTTGTGCGAAGATGAAAAATTCAAGTCAAAAATATACATCGTAATTGCAGGTATCCCTTCTAAAGAATTTACAGAAAAATACAATAAATATAAAATTATTTTTAAAAAGAATAAATATTTAAATATTAAATATAAGGGAATGGTTAGCCAATCTTTAAAATGGAAATTACTTCACGATTCAAAATACTTCATATTGCCTACATTTGGAGACTCATTTGGAATTGCGGCATTAGAAGCACTTTTTTCAAATACAAAAGTTATTTCTTCTAATAAGCTAGGTTGCTCTGAAATTATTAATAAACTCGAATATTTTGAATATATAGATTTATCTGTTTTGAGCATAGTAAATAAAATTAAAGAGATTTCAAATAAAAATAGAAATAATAGTCCAAATAATAAATTAATTAAAAAATTCATTCAAGATAATTTATCCATAAGAAATCAATGCAATGAATATTCCAAAATTATTTTTGAAAATAATGAATAAAAAATGAAAATTTCTTCTATTTTCAGATTTGATTTAATAGGTATTAGGATCCTCAAATTATATAAAATATTTTTTTATCCTAAAATTTATTTCATAATCTTTAAAGGAATTATTCCAGCATTTGAACATGAAAAATATTTAAAGTCAATTAAAAATATAAATACTTTAGTAGATTGTGGTTCGAACAAAGGACAATTTGCTATCTTGTCTTTTGTTATAAATAATTATAAAAACTATATTGCATTTGATCCCTTATTAGAACCTACTAAAACAAAAAATTTTTTAAATTCAAATGGAGTACAAACTTTTTATAAAAGATTAGCTCTCTCAAATAAAAAAGAAATTTCTAATTTTTTCATCACTGAAAGAAATGACTCATCATCCTTAAAAAAACCAAACAAATTATCTTCTTTATACTTTTCAGATGTTTATGAAATTAAAAAAGTCGATGTTGATGTTAATAAATTAGATAACTTCTTTGAACAAATTGCAGTTTTACAATCCCCTAGAATTTTAAAAATTGACGTGCAAGGTAATGAGTTTGAGTTATTAGAAGGATCAACAAAATCTCTTATCCTTTTTGAATATTTATTTATTGAATGTACATATTTTGGACTTTATGAGAATATTAATCACAAAACTTCTGAAATAAATGACTTTCTTTTAAAAAACAATTTCCTGTTAATTAAAGAATACAACTTTGTAATAAGAAAAGGTAAACTTATTTCCTCTGATAGATTATATAAAAGATCTAATTAATAGTAAATATATTTTTTGATGATTTCTCATCAAAATCTTTTCTTAAATAAATTATCATTAACATTAAGCAAACTATTGGAATAATAAACCTATGACTTCCTATTGGACTAAATAATGTATTAAAAATATGATTCACTAAAAATAAAACTTCGATTGTATACAAATTTTTTTTAATTAATGCATAAATGCTTATGTTAAGAAGGTAAAAAAAGAAAGAAGCCGCGAAGATCCCTCCCCAAGTAACAACTTGCATAATATAGGAGTGGAAGGGTATAAAAGATTCCCTATTTTCTAAATAATTAACCATTTTAATTCTTCTTAAAATTTCATAATCATTTAAGCCTTTATTTTGATAACTTCTTCTTTCAGATTCAATAACATATTTATATTCTTCATCATTTGCCCATGAGCCATGACCGAATATAGGTGAATCTATAAATTGCGAAAAAAATGAATAATATTCAATTCTAGCGGCAAATATTCCCGAATTAGTATCGATTTGATCCTTAATTACTTCAGCTCTATCATTATTGAAATTATTTAGCGTAAATATATTTGTAGCCAAATCAAATAATGGATTACTTATTATCAAAATAAAAATAATTACAAGGTAATTTAACAATCCATTTAAAACAATTTTATATGTTTTTGGGTTATGGCTTAATATTGGGAAAGAAATTTTAAATTTATTAAAAATTTTTATTTTTAAGATAATAAATAGAATCAATTGCATTAAGACACTTCTTATTTGAAAAAGAATTGACAATAAAGCCATAAAAATAGTAGCTCCAAAATTTATATAATTATTTGGAATTAAACAAACAAACGCAGATAATAATTTTATAATCCCACCAAATTTTAAATATGTTTCTAGTGAAAATCCTGATGTCAGCCCATAAAAAATATTAGTTAATGCTACACCAATAAAAATATCAGAGACAAAATATAAATTACTTTTACTTTTTTCATACAAAAATAAAAACAAATTAACTGACAATAATATAAGTAATGGGGTTCCAACGCCTTTAAGAAGATCATTAAAGGAAGATTCGTTGTATACGTCAGAGATAAATTGAATTGCGGCCCAAAAGAAAAGAAGATTTCTTATTGAATTAAAAATTTTTGTTTTAATTAACTTAGAATTATTATTAAGATTAAAGATAATGTTAGAAACAAAAAATATTAATGCCAATAATTCAAAAGGCGAGCAAAGAGAATTGTATATATATATTTTGATGCTACAAATTACTCCTATTAGTACAAAAATCAAGTTAGGTTTTCTTATTTTCATTATTCTTTTTTACTAAAATTTATAATAAAGACATTCATAGTAATTATTAAGTTTAACTATATAATCCGAATGCGTGAAATTTGATCTTACATAATTAAAATTCAACTCCATAATTTCACTCAATATTTTTTCTGGAATTAAAAAAGAATTTAAAATAGTTTCTTTTAATTGATAATTATTAAAAGCTTCTACTAGAGCACCATTTTCCTTATCTTTAATAATTGTTCCAGCAAAGTCTGTAGCAATCACATAACAACCAGAAGCCATTGCCTCAAATGCTACTCTTGCAGAACCCTCACAAAGAGATGGGACGATAAATATTTTATGTTGAGAATAAATAGTTGCTAATTCTTTTCTACTTAAATAACCTAAAATACTCAAGTTAACTTTTGAATCTAACAATTCAGGAGTAATTCTTTTTATATCGTTTAAAGAAGCTCCAACTATTGTTAAATTAATTTCTTGATCAATTTGCATGAGACTTTGAGAAAGTTGAATCACCCCTTTTCTAATACTCCAATCACCAACAAAAAGTAAATTATTTATCGCGTTCCTAGATTTTATAAATTTTGGTTCGTAAGACAAAAACTTATCATCACAACCTAGGTATATTACTTTAATTTTAGATTCTTTAATCCCATAAAAAACACAAGTTTTTTTTACAAAATCAGAGTTTACAAGAATATTTTCAGCTTTATTTAAGTCAGCCTCCATAAGTTTTAACATTTTGGGCATTTTCTTGGCCTCTTTATCAGTAATTCTTCTTTCTTTGAAGGGATTTATAAAACTCTTATCATTGTAAATCTGAGAATAAATAAATCTTGGATGGGCAATTGTATGATCACAAATCGATATAAACTTATTGCTGATAGAATAATCAGCTGAAGATAATCCATAGCAACATCTATAGTGATAAATATCAGGTCTAATTTTTTTTACTAATTTAGTGCAAAATTTTGAATATAAAACGCAACCTAATCCATCAACTTTGTCGTGTAAATTTAAAAATCCATTTCTTCTTAAAAAAAGTGCAAACTGATTTAATATTTCAGTTATTAAATGAGAAAAAATATTTTCATCAATAAGGGTTTCTTCTCTGTCTAAAAATCTATTTATTGCTTTGCTATTTAATTTAAATATAGTGAGAAGTTTTTTTAGCTTTCTTTTGGGATAAAGGGATGATATAAAATTAACTTCATGATTGGAATTTTTGGAAAGTTTACCTGCTAAAGCAATGATATGTGATTTATTACATCCAGAAGAAATTAAAATATTCTTTTTCCAAGAATTTTTTTTACTTTTAACTTCATGGAAAGACATTTGAAATAATTTTTACAATCAAGATATATTATAAAACAAATCAAATTTCTAAAAAATTTAAAAAAATGAAAAAATCATATGATATTTATTCCTGAATGATAATATTGGTTAACTTATATTTAAGTTGATTTTATTTTTTAAAATTACGATAAATTTTTTTAGTAAATGAATTTTTTAATTGGATGTTTTTTAATATTTTTACCTTCAAAAATAAAATGTATATTATTAAGAAATATATTTTCTTTTAAGATACACGATAAATCAAAAATCGGATTTAGTTTAATAAATGTATTAAACTTAAAAATTGGGGAAAATGGTAGCATAGGAAATTTTAACTATATTTCCAATTTAGAAAATCTTGAAATTGGAAATAATTCACAAATAGGAAAATTCAATAGAATTACTGGATGCTCTACATTATCAGCAAAAGTTCATTTCAAAGATGATTTTGGGAGAGTTTCTGAATTAATATTAGAGGAAAATAGCGCCATCTCAAATAGCCATATTTTAGATTGTTCTTCATCTATTCGAATTGGCAAATTTACGATAATTGGTGGATTTGGCTCCCAAGTTTTAACTCATTCAGTAGAGTTTTCTTGTTCAATACAAAAATCAAAACCAGTTAATATTGGATCATATAGCTTTATTTCTTCTGGATGCATAATCTTGCCAGGAAGTTCTTTGCCTGACTTTTCAATTTTAGGAGCTGCTTCTTTATTGAATAAGAGATATAGTCAAACTTATTCTTTATATGGTGGTGTCCCTGCAAAATTATTAAAACCATTAGATAAAAATATGAAGTATTTTTCCAGAAAGATTGGATTCATATCATGAATAAGATTAGAAAACCTTTTTTTTCTATTGTTACTATTTCATTTAATCAAGCTATCTTTATTAAAGATTGTATTGAAAGTGTTTTAAATCAATCATTCAAAGATTTTGAATATATAATTCAAGATCCTGGTTCAATTGATAATTCTAGAAATATTATTAGATCTTTTAATGATCAAAGATTAAAGTTTTTTTTTGAGAAAGATAATTGTCCTGCAGATGGATTAAATAAAGGCTTTTCTAAAGCAAGTGGTAAATTCTTTTTATTCCTAAATTCTGATGACAGGTTTACTAAAAATGCACTTAAAATTCTATATCAAAAAATCTCAGAAAACCCTAAATATGATGTCTATTCTGGTGCGGCAAACATAATAGATTCAAAAGGTACAGTTCTCAGGTCAAGTTACTCTGATAGGTTTAATATGCGAAGAGCTGTATATGGACATTCAATAATAATTCAACCCTCTACTACTTTTAAAGCAGCCTTATTTAAAGAGATCGGAAACTTTAATGTAAAAAACAATACAAATTGGGATGGAGAATTATTTATTGATTTTTCACTAAAATTAGCTAAATTTTTTGTCTTTAAAGAAATAATTTCAGAATATAGAATTACTGAAAATAGTATTACTGGTTCAGGAAAGTTCAAATCTAAACACATTCTTCATAATAAGAAAATGTTTTTTAAAGTTTATGGAAACGAGCCTGGGTTGTTTTATATATTTTTTTCATTACTTTTTAGGATTGAAAGAAAATTATTAAACCCTGAGGATACTATAGAGAGAATTTTTAAAGGCAAAATCTTCAATAGAAAAAATTAATCATTCAATAACTTAAAGAAAGTCATAATTTGCAAAATACCTCCAATAGGTTTAGAAATGGTTTCAATATTATCTCCAGCTTTTGCTAGGTAAGATGTCCTAACGAATACTGTATCGCCATTATTAAGTAAAGGGTTTTGTTTCCTTGAAAGGTTTCCTCTCAAGTTAAAACTATAATTTTTAAATTTTAAGGTTCCGTCACTTTCCTCTCTTAGGATATTTATCCTTCCTTTATTAGCTCTTGGATTTTTCAACCCGCCAGAAGCAAGAATTCCTTGCATTAGAGTAGAGTTTATATCAAGTTCAATTTCACCAGGATTAACAACTTCTCCAACTATATAGACTGTCATTGTATTTGCAGTTAAATTTCCATTTGAAGCTTTTATATTATTCGCAGGTAAATCATCAGTATCTCTTTTTCTAATATGAATTTTATCACCATCAAATAAAAAAGGATTTTGTTTTAAGTCTCCATCTCTCATTAAACTTAATAGATTAAATTTTGCCTGTTTAAAGTTTTCATCATTACCTGGTAATTTTCTTTTAAGAACGACCTCTTTTAAATTTGCTTTTTTTGTTATCCCTCCAGCTTCTTCTATTGCGTCAATTAAAGTTGGCAAACCTTTTATTTCTGAATTTGAAGTTTTGCTTATATTTGGATCATTATTTAATAAATAAATTCCTGGCCTTGATATCTCTCCAGTCAAAGAAATTTGTATAGGCCTTGGTTTTAAGACAAGCAATTGCACATTTGGATTTAGTAATTCCTTTGATAAAGATTTTCTGATTATATTTGCAGCAGTATCAACTTTTTTGCCTGAGACATAAATATTCCCTACAAAAGGCAGATTAATAGTCCCATCATTTAAAACATTAATCTCTCCAGAAATCTCTGGCAAACCATATATATTTAATTTGAGAACATCACCTTCCCCTAAAATATAAGGGTTACTATTTAAATCATCTTTTTCTTCTGATTTAATTAATTCCGAATCTTCAATATTTATATCATTAGAAAAAGCTAATTTGGGGGAGAAAAAAAAACCTATATAAAGTATGCAATATAAGCAAGTTTTAACTCTTAATTGCATTACAAATGCTAAGATATCTTATTAAATTGTATCATGGAATAATTATTTTTATTTTCTAATCAATAGTATAATGTTTGAAAATTGAATTAATCCTAAAGAAGAAGAGAAAATGATTAATAATAACTTATTCAATGATGAAGCTAATAAAAATAACATTCAGGAGGAAATAAACTTTGAAGAACAAGAAAATATAGACTTTAGTCTTAGAAAAACGATAGAAATAATTATAAGAAGAAGAAGATATTTCATTTTTGGAACATTATCCTCTTTTTTATTGATTTTTGCTGGTTTCACTTATCAAAGAATAAGTAAACCAGTATATCAGGGATATTTCTCTTTACTCATAAAAGATCCAATAGATAAAGGTAATCAACAATCAAATTTAGGTTCTTCAAGCAGTGTTTTTGATCAGTTAGCAAGAAATACAGTTAATAATGATATACCAACCTTAATTGAGTTTCTTAAAAGTCCTGTTGTGCTTGGTAAGATAGCCGAAAAACTTAATATCTCAAAATCCTTTCTTTCAAAGAATGTAAATATTAAGATAGCAGAACCAGAAAAGAGATCACTTAGGGCGCCTGCGGGGGTTTTAAATGTTTTTCTAAATTACAGAAATCGTAAGGAGGGTTTAAATATTCTTAAAGAAATTAGTGAATCTTATTTGCAAGCATCATTAGAACAAAGGCAAAAAAGATTATCTGATGGAATTAAATTCCTTGATGCAGAAGCACCTGCTCTAGAAAAAAATACTTTAAATTTACAAAATCAATTAGCAAATTTTAGAAAAGAATATAAACTAATTGATCCATCTATTGATGCAATGGCTCTTAAAGAAAGACTAACTATATTAGAAAACAATTTATTCAAGTTAAATGTTGAAAAAGGAAGACTTGAAACAATAAAAAATCAAATAAAAGAGGGGAATTTAATCTCAAGTGGTTTTAAACTTTCTGTAAGTAACTCAACAAATAGTATTTCTGATGCAAAAGATGGATTTTCAATAACTGATCCTAATCAAAGTTCTCTAGATGAACTTTATAATTTAAAATCTCAATATGCAGATTCCTTAACAAAATTCCTCCCAAATTCATCTGTTGTTTTAGGTATCAAGGAAAAGATAGAGACCCTAGAACCAATTGTTTTAGAAAATCAACTAAAAGCTGTGAACGCTGCTATTGATCTTAATGAGGGATTAATATTATCTTCTGAAAATCAAAGAAAAGAATTAAATAAATTTTTTCTTAAGTTGCCTAAATTAATTTCTGAATATCAATCCATAGAGCAAAAACTTCTTTTAGCATTAGAACAAAAGAAAGGCCTAGCTAACGTTAGAGAAAACTTTAGACTTGAAATCGCACAAAGAAATGTCCCTTGGCAAATAATAGATGGACCTTTGTTCGGTAAAAATCCTATTTATCCCTCCATTACAAAATACTTATTTTATGGATTATTTTTAAGCATTTTAATAGGCATAATATTAGCTCTCTTGAGAGATAAATTTGATAATGTATTTCATTCCTCTGATGAGGTAAAGAATTCAGTAAAATTATCATTTCTTGGAGAGATTAGATACCTTTCTATTTTTGCTAGAGATAGAATTGAACAGAAATCAATTTTGCAATCGCTGACATTAACAAACTTAAGTCAATTAAATAAATCAATTGATCTGAAGATATCGATGAAAGATATATTTTTCTTTCAAGAGTCTCTAAAGAATTTATTTACATCAATAAAATTCCTTGTAATTGATAATAATCCTAAAATAATTGCAATCTCTAGTTCAATTCCAGGTGAGGGCAAAACATTAATTAATATTTTAACCGCAAAGACTATTTCTGATGTAAATAAAAAAGTACTTCTGATAGACGCGGACTTGAGAAAACCTCAGGTTCATAAAAGATTAAATAAAAATAATATAACTGGACTTTCAAATTTCCTTATAGATCAATCTCTAGACTTTGATCAAGTAGTACAGAAAGTTGCTCCTAAATGGGACATAATTACTGCTGGTCAAGTAGTACCTGATCCTTCGAAGGTATTTTCTTCAAAAAGATTTGGAAATTTATTTGAAATTATTAAAAAATCAAATCGTTATGATTATGTAATAATTGATTCTCCTCCCATCTTAGGATTATCCGACTCATATTACATTGCTAGTGAATCTGATGCATTAGTTCTTGTTGTAAGTATTGAGAATGTAAAAAAGGACTTACTTAAAGAATGTATACAAAGTATCACAAACAAAAATATAAAAATTTCTGGCTTTATAACAAATTCCAAGAAAAAATCTAATTCAACAAATCTTATACAAGCTGATTACTCAGATTATCTTACAGATTATTATTATGATGAAAAAAAAGATGAACCAAATTCAGCAAAAGAATCTAAAAAGAGCAGTTTCTTTGATAATACTTATATGAAAAAATTTAATTATTTAAAAATAAATTTAGAAAAAAAATTAAAGTCATTATTAAATTGGCTTGATAAATAATAAATTAAAAATTTATGGATCGAAAATTTACAATAAATTGGGTTTTAATAAATGAATTAGCTGTTGGTTCACCTCCTACTAAATTAACCCATTTAAATGAATTAAATAAAAAAGGAATTAAATCTATCTTAAGTCTATGTTCTGAAAAAGAAGCCAAAATAGTTTCAAACGGTTTTCAGCATAAAAGATATATACTTCCAGATCATAGCTATGGCATTTCTCCAACAAAAACCCAAGTTTTGGATGTATTGATCCTGATTGAGGAATTAAAAAAAAATGGTCCTATATTTGTACATTGTAAGGCTGGGGTTGAGAGATCCCCATTAATTTGTTTAGCTTGCTTGCTAAAAAATATGAATTTATCTCTAGATAATGCTTTGGAGTATTTAAAAGAAGTTCATCCTAAGACTAATATTTTACCTGAACAATTGGATTCAATAAGATTTCTATTGAAGAAGGAGATTGATTAAATGTTTAAACATGGTTTGTTAAATATTTACTCTAATCAGTTATCTCTAATTCACAGGTTTTCTGATTCATTTTTTATTAGTTTACTATTTTTATACTTTGTTAATACATCTCCTTTAGATAAGGAATATTATTTTGAATTATTTTTGTTTGTTTTTACATTTACCTCTTTAACATTGTCAATTGGAAACATTTATAGAAGCTTTAGAGGGATTAAATTAAAAAATATTGTGGTTAATATCGTAACTGTTTGGTTCTTTTTTTTATCTTCTTCGAGCCTTTTGCTTTTTATAACTAAAACCGGTTATCTTTTTTCTAGATTAGAAATTATTTATTGGCAACTTTCAGTATTAATTGTTTTAATGATAACTCATCTATTATCGAGAAAATTATTAAGAATTATCCGCATTAATGATAGAAATACAAGAAATATTTTGTTTTGTGGTTCTGAAAAATCACTTTTTAAAATAAAAGATGAAATTCAATCTAATCCTTGGACAGGTTTTAAAATAATTGCTTTTTTCTGCAATGAGGAATGTAAAAAAAATGACTTTATAAATAAAAATGAAATAATACTCTTAAAAAATGTTAATCAATTACAAATATGGTTAGAAAAAAACAACGTAGATTTGGCAATAATTAGTTCTGAGTATTGTGATTCACAAGATAAATTAATTAATGTTATTGGAAATACTACAATTCCCCTTTATCTAATGCCATTTATACCTATTCAAAATACAGTTTTTACTCTGGGAAATATTGGCAATCAATTATTTATTCAAATTTATGGAAAAAATAGTTATGTTTTTGATCAAGCGATTAAAGTTTCTTTTGATTATATTTTTAGTTTTTTATTGTTTTTAATTCTTTCACCTTTGTTTATTTTAATTGCTATTGGAATTAAACTTTCTTCAAAGGGACCAATTATATATAAACAAAAAAGGTATGGTCTAAATGGAAATTCATTTAATATATATAAATTTAGAACGATGCATATATTTAAGGTTGGATCATTAATGAAGAAACAAGCCACGAAAAATGATAAAAGAATTTTTAAATTCGGATTATTCTTAAGAAAATATAGTTTAGATGAGTTACCTCAACTATTTAATGTTTTAAAAGGCAATATGAGCTTAGTTGGTCCAAGACCACATGCTGATTATCATAATGAGTATTACAGAAAAATTATTAAAGGATATATGCAAAGACACTCTTTAAAACCTGGCATGACAGGACTCTCTCAGGTGAATGATTTAAGGGGTGAAACAAAAAAAATTGATGAAATGAAAAGAAGAGTTGAAACAGATTTAAAATACATAAGGGATTGGAGTCTTCTTCTCGATTTCTTAATCTTAATTAAAACCAGTTTAAAATTATCTTCAAAAAAAGCGTTTTAGTAATTTTTCAAAGCCTTTATAAAGATTTTTTTTGATTCCACGAATTAATATTCATCTCTTCAAAAGTTATATTAAATTGGTTATCAATAATTTCGATATATTTTTAAGGAGTTCAAATTATCTCTTTATCTATTTTTTCCCTCCTCAACTTTATCCCATTTAATTTGATCTATTTTCCAATATAATCGCAAATTTTTTTATAACTATATAATTTTAAAGCCGATCATCTTGCAAAATTAAAATTTAATATTATTGACAGTTCATATATAAATTCCAGGAATGAATTAGAAATTATATTTTAGATAAGGAGATATTTTAAATATTGCATTTGAAACGGCTCCAGAATTAATTAGCAACTTTGAAGTAAAAGAAGAAGATGAAATATTTTTTAAAAGAAAAAGCAAATAAGGAGTTTATTTTTTTAACATGTGGAAATATTCCTCATGGAAATTTAAACAAATTAAAAAATAATTTTTTTTTATTTAAATCAAGTTTAGATTATTTAAAGTTTCTATATTTTAAGACTAATCCTAATTCCAAAGTTTTGACTTTTTGATTTTAAAATTTCACCAAGATCACTCAAACTATAAGCATTACTTGTATAAATATCTATATATTTATACCTATTAGGTTTTAACCTTATTGCAAATGTAAAATTTGTATTTGCTTCATTTAAACCAATATTAGTCTCAGGTATTAAGTATATTCTGTTATTTAATTTATACATAAATCCCGTACCAATTGCGAAAGGATTTCCTATCCCAGTGAAAGCAACTTTTGGATTTAAATTAAATTCCAAAGAATTTGTTAATTGTTTAGTATTAGCAACTTCTGCGAAAAAATAACCTGGCCAGCTATCGCCAAAGCTTCTTCCTCCAGAAAATATAACAGATGATGTAAATTTATCTCCATTCTTTTCAGATAATAAGAGAGCCTTTCCTCCAACTCTAAAATTATGATTATTTAAACCTAGATAATTTGAACTGAATTTTTCATTATCAAAAGCATTATCGTTAATAATTCCAGCATTAAATATTAAATTAAATTTAGTTGAAATCCCTTTCTTAAAATTCACCCAATAAGAACCAGTATTATCAATAGAAAAGTCATATAAACTATCTCCAATATCTAAAATTTCAGCTTTTGATAAAGTTAATCCATCTGAATAAGATTCATCATAATTTTTTCTAATAATAGGTATTTGAACTGCTGATGGGGTATAAATAATTTGACTACCAAAAAGTATTTCATTATCACTTGGGATAGTTAAAATTCCTGTTCCAGGAGTAGAACCAAAACTATTAGTTAAATAAGTTCGAAAAGATATTTTTGAATCTAGTGCATAATTTAAGCCAAAACTATAAATTAAAGATTTATCGAAATCTAATTTATTATCAAATGAATTTTTACTATCGCCAATTGGTAAAAATACAGAGCTATAAACTTTAAATTTTTTATATAAATCGTGCGAAGCTCCTAAACCTAATCCATAATTGAATCCGTAAAATTTTCCATTTGAACCATTATGATATTGATAACTAGGTAAAGATACAATCTTTGGTGACAAAGTAAAATCAGTTTTATTATTAATTTTCAAAGTAATAGGTATTGAAATTGAGCTAATTAAATTATTGTTATCAAAGATATTATTAGTTTTATCAAAAATATTTGGCGATATAGTCTTGCATCCTACGCCATTACAGCCTCCACTTTTTACATACCAATTCTCTAAATACTTATCAATTGAAATTTTTAATTTATCTCTTTTCAATATATTCCATCTAGAACCAATTCCATAGCTATTCCATTTGTTAGCGGGTTGTTTGTCTAAATTTAAGATTTTATTATGTAGAGGGTCATCACTATCAGAAAAATATCCACTCAACATAAGCCTATCGGATTTACCATAATTAAAATTTATTGAGTAGTTTTGGTTTGAAGTTGAAGTATCAAAACCTTTTCTGAGGGGGAAAACCTGACCAAAAATTAAATTAAAATCACCTTCATTTAAAGTATATGCTGTTGGAACAGCCATACCCATTGAAAGGAAATCGAAAGGAAATTGATAGTAATTTAGTTTTTCTAATTTACTATCAAAAAAAAGCTTATTTTTGCTTTGTTCTATAAATTGATAATCTTGATCTGTAACTTTTTCCCAATTAATACTATTTGAGAGACTTTCATTATTTTCCAAAGCATTAATTTTGTCCGATTTGACATTTTTTGGGCTACTGCTTTTGTTTCTTAAATCATTAACTTTTTCCCAATAAATAAATTTTTTATCTTTGTATTTTATTTCTAAATCTTCCCATTTGATAAGATTTTTAGAATCAATTTTGTTATTTTCAACTTGCGAAGTGATACTTGGATTTGATCTTAGATTATTTCCTTGGCTTAAAAATAAAAACAGAGGTAAAATTTTTAATTTATTAAATATAAATTTATACCTTAAAAACATCTTAGAAAAATATCTGCTTACTTTAAAAAAAGATTATATAAATTATATATATACATCAGAATAAAAGACATCCTTCATTAAATTTAAACTTACTATTTGATAAAGCAATTTAATTTTGAATAGAATTGAAATTTTGATTTGTTTTAATTAGTTACTTGTTTATATTACTAAAGTCCTTGCAATTTTTTATTTAATTGCCACTTAATAGAACTTATAAACATTTTTAAAAGTTTTCTTTGTTATTAAAAATTTAAATCTTTCTCCAAACTGCTAATAACTTCCCTTGAATACAAACATCCTCTAAATTTAATGCAATAGGTTCATAAGCTGGATTTGCTGCCTCTAGAAAAATTTTATTTTGCTTCTTAACAAAGTATTTTAATGTTGTACCCAATCCTGGAACCATAGCACTAACAATTGTTCCATTCCTAAGGGAATATTTATCC